>ERZ860264.72-NODE-72-length-81356-cov-5.834504_pt1 | contig 81356 bp, 59 predicted proteins | sample MGYA00509980_ERZ860264 | MGnify/ENA primary metagenome ERZ860264 (study PRJEB30046, sample SAMN00715212) | human gut metagenome | study: EMG produced TPA metagenomics assembly of the A metagenome-wide association study of gut microbiota in type 2... | reverse complement strand
CGCAGCGGCGACCGCCGATCAGACGATGCGGGGCACGGTTCTGACCACCAAGACGCCGAAAAAAGACGGGACGATCGAGGAACAAGACATCAACCGCCCGACGATTTCCAAGAAGATCACAAAGATCAACCCGTCGCTGTTTCCGATGGATACAATCCTGCGGGAAATCGAGACCGTCCCGTGCAAATCAGTCGAATATCAGTATTACAGCGTGCGCGGACGCGGTGTGCAAAGTAAGATCAAAACGGCCTACGCCGTCTCCGGCGAAGCGAGCGGAGCGAAACAAATCACCGTAACGAACGCGCACATCTTCTCGGTGGACGGCAACGTGCTGTTTCCGACCTTCGAGGTCGATAACGACACGAAGGTCGCCTCTCCCGTCGCATCGGGCGGCATCTCGCTCAATCCGCTCATCTGCCACATCGTCGCCACAGACGCTATCAGCCAAGACAAAATCACGATTTTCCCGCTCAACGCGGCAACGCTGCCCGCGCTGCCGGCCGATACGCCGCTCTATCGTCTCGGCGTCGCCAAGCACGAAAACGCGGGTATGTCCGAAGACCCCAGCCAGATGCCGTACAGCGACAGCAACTACTGCCAAATCCACATGACGACCGTATCGGAAGGTCTCTACCAGAAACTCACCGAGAAAGACGTACAGTTCGGGCTGCTCGACATGAAGGAACAGGCGCTTCTGGATTTCCGCATGACCAACGAGGCCGATGCGCTGTTCGGAGTGAAGCAGCAGATCGTCGATCCCATCTCCCGAAAGGTGAAATACATGAGCGACGGGATGCTCCGCAAGATCGACAAACGCCTCGACATGGGGACCGAGAGCAAGATCACCAACGACCTTATCTACGGCTGGGCCTCGGACATCTTCTGCGGCAACAACGGCAGCGAACGCCGCGTCATGTTCTACGGCAAAGACTTCGGCCGCCAGATCGCGGGGGCCTCTACCGTCGTCAAACAGCTCGAAGCCGGTAATACCGAGGTCGTGTTCGGTATCACATTCCACCGTATCGCCACGCCCGATGGAGAGCTGCTGATGAAGCCCCACGACCTGCTGAACGAATACGGATACAGCAAGGCCGCAATCGTGATCGATCCTGCGAATATCTATCGTGCCGAGCGCAAACCGCTGGAAGCGACGGAACTCGAACGCGATAAGGTCGGACTTTCCCGCTCGACGGACGTGCGAATCGACGAAAGCCATACGCTCGCAGTTCTCAACCCCGACACCCATGCGGTTATCACGGTAAAATAAACACACCATAGCAGAGGTACGACCTCTGCTGCCTAAACAGACCTACGACATGGCTACATTCTATGTACTCAACAACAAGAAATACCGCACATCCGTCCGCCTTCGGGACGGACGGCTGGAAGCGATACGTTTCGAGCCGGAGGTTTACTTCGGCGGTATCGGCCAAAGCACCTATACCACCTCCGATCCGGAGGTTATCGAAGCTCTCAAAAAACATTATGCCTACGGAACTACTTTCTGGGAAAAGGAACCGACCGCAGAGGCCGACACTTCGGCACCGAACGACATACCCGTCGATTTGGAAGCGCTACTGCCCGACCCTGACAACGCGATTCGGGAGGAAACCGTAACGTCGGTGGCATCCGCCCGGGCATGGCTGCAAGCCAATCTCGATTACGTCATTCCGGCAGGCATGAAGAAGGACGACATCAAAATCGAAGCGGCGAAACGAAACGTACTGTTCATCCAATGGTAGGAATGCGCAAATACATCATCACAAAGGCACTGCGGTGCATCGACGAGGTTTACCCCGACGATAACGATGCCAACGGGCCGCACTTTCCGTTGGAGGAGTTCATCGACGAAGCGGGCAGGCGGGTGTTGCTGGCTGCTCCGTTGCACGTAATCCCGAATCGGGCTGCTCTTACGGAGTGCGTGTTGAGGCCGCACACCGACGGAAGCGGCGAAATCGACCTGCCGGACGATTTTCTCAAACTCGCACGCTTGCGTATGGAGGGCTGGCAGCGTCCGGTGCTGGCGGCGATTCCGGAAGAACATCCCGCCGCCCGACGTCAGTATCACCCCGTAACGCGGGGCGGTACGGCAAAACCCGTCGTACTGCTTACACACGGTGGGACACGGCTCCGGTATTTCAGCGTAACAGAGGCACAGCACCGCATCGCCGAAGGTGAATACATCGCTTACACGAGCCTCGACGACACCTACCCCGAACGGCTCGCAGAGACTACGGCATGGATGCTCGGAGCATTGGTATTAGGCGTGGCCAACGATGCAAACGGAGCGAAAACGGCCGAGGCACGCGCAATGGAAATACTCTCTGCATTATGAAATTCGACGTGAAGATAGACTGCATGGCGCTGTTCAACGAGTGCATGGATCAAACGCTCATCGACTACCGCAACCGCACGACAGAAACCGGACAATCCATCGCGGCGACGCATACGCTCGACCGGTCGCTGCTCGATACGTTCTACGTCAATCTTCACAGCGTGTCCAAGGCCCTCCGTACAGCCCTCCGAAAACAGGTCTGCGAGGTGCTGTTCATCCCCGACCTGTTGCAATATCGGATGTACCTCGACCCCGGCATACCACCGGAGAGTATCGCAGTTGAGGTAAAAGACGCGCTGAAATACGGGATGCTCTGCTGGTGGTACGGCGGGCGGGACATTCCGCTGTTCCAACTTTACCGCTCCTTATACGAAACCACAGTAGAAAGGCTGCGCGACCAGATACGCAGTACCCATACCGAAAGACCTTACCGCATATTATGATTACGCGCGAAAACAAACTCTTCCGGCTGTCATGGCTCAAATCCAACCTTTTCCGTGCTACGAGTACGGAGACGGCCTACAACGCCCGCATGTTAGAAAACGAGACAGGGCAAGATATGTTCGACCGATACGCCATGACGATCGACGAGCGCCCCTTCTTCGACGAGCACATCGCGCAAGCGTTGCTCGCCCTGTTGCATCATTTCCGACGCATTGTACCGGACTGCCAGCCGATAACGACCGAGGGCGACGCATGCGGCCTTACGTTCGCAGCCCGCGTAAGCCGCGACGAAGATGAATTTTACAGCCACGCAGAGCTGCAAGGCGTCGAACGGAGCGCCACCGAAATATTGCGCTACTATATACTCGCCGAATGGTATTTGTCGATTCGCGCCAATGATCTGTGGACTGCCTATACACAAAAACTCACCGCAGCCGTCGCCACGCTGTCGTCCTACCTGTTCCGGTTTTACCGTCCCGTATTACGACGCGCCCATCGGGTATCTCCGTGCCCCGAAGAATATTCGCAGCACGGAGAAATACAAATCATCGACGCAGGCCTGGTTTAACAAGTCAATATCAATGCAATGGAATTAAATACTATTCACCTAACGGATGCTTTGAACGGCCTGAAATCGCTTCCCGATGAATCGGTGGACTGCATCGTTACGTCGCCTCCCTATTGGCAGATGCGAGACTACGGCATCGGCGGAATCGAGTGGCCGGACGGTTGGTTCGGACAGTTGGGTTTGGAACCTACACGCGATAGTTACATAGCGCATTTGTGCCACATCTTCGACGAGTGCCGTCGAGTATTGAAATCCTCCGGTTCATTGTGGGTAAATTTGGGAGACACATACAGCAATCCGCCTAAATACAACCGACCGCAAAAGATCGAATGGCACGAACATTCAAAAAACAATTCATGCCTAAATAATCAACAGGTCGATACAGCACGCCTTCGTATCCTCCGTAAATCATTGTGCAATATTCCGAATAAGTTTGCCGATGAAATGATCTTCCGCGAGTGGATTCTGCGCAATGAAATCATTTGGCATAAACCGGCCTGCATACCGTCAAGCGTCCACGACCGCTTTACGGTAGATTTTGAAAAGATATTTTTCTTTACCAAAAACTGCCGTTATTACTTTCAACAGCAATTCGAACCTTATGCCCCTGCAACGTTCATCCGTTATCAGAGGCCCCATAATCTGAGTGGAAAAGGAATAGAATACCGGAGAATCAGCGGACGGCCCAAAGGAAAAATCGACATAAATCCTCACGGACGGAATATGCGATGTGTATGGCGCATCCCGTATGAACCGAGTAAAGAGGCGCATTATGCCATGTATCCAATGCGATTGGTCGAAATTCCAATTAAAGCCGGATGTCCCGAAAGCGGAATCGTCCTCGACCCTTTCATGGGTAGCGGCACGACGGCCGTCGTAGCACGACGATTAGGAAGAAAATACATCGGATTCGAGCTGAATCCCGACTACATCGACATTTGCCGGAAACGGCTGAAACAAGGCAATTTATTTTCATAAAACCACATCAAATGGAAAATCACGAAATATTGCGATACATCGTCGATCTGACCGGTATAGAAAGCCGTGCATTTCATCGGGCGCTCCTGCTCGAAGCAGTCGTTTGGTGTGCGATGATCGGCGCCGTGATAATCGACTTTACGACCGGTATCCGTAAAGCAAAAGTATTGAAAATACCCAGAGACAGTCATGGTTTCAGACGTTCGTTCTCGAAATTCGGCGACTACGGGAAAGTAACGGGAATGCTCATGTTATTCGACCTGCTGGCTATTCTGTTCGGCATCTATTCGCTTCCGTATGCCTCCGGCGTGGCGGCCGTGGGTGTCGTCTATACCGAGTATCGTTCCGTCCGCGAAAATCTCAAAGCGATAAAATCCTCGGCGGTGGAGATGACAACTATCGTAGAGTTGTTGGCCAAAGCCAAAGACCCTAAAAAGATAACCGAACTATTGCTCCAATACAATGAGGTGAAAAATAACGCCAGCCGGCAACAACCTAAAAATAACGATACGAAATGAAAATCTTGATCGACAACGGGCATGGCCGCGCCACGGCCGGAAAACGCTCTCCCGTATGGCCCGACGGGAAACAACTCTTCGAATACGAATTTAACAGGGACATCGCCCGACGAATGCATGAGGCGCTGACCGCACGCGGGACCGACAGCGTGCCGGTCGTTCCCGAAATCGACGATATTCCGCTGGCGGAACGCACCCGCCGTGTGAACGAGATCGCCGCACAGGTCGGCCCGGAAAATTGTCTGCTCGTCTCGATTCATGTCAACGCCGGAGGCGGCACGGGATGGGAAGCGTGGACATCCGTCGGAGAAACGGAAGCGGATAACTATGCGACGATCTTTTACGAAGAAGCCGCCCGTGCATTTCCCGAACAGAGGATGCGTATGGACACGACGGACGGCGACCCGGACAAAGAGGCGCATTTTTATCTGCTCCGACATACGACCTGCCCGGCCATTATCACCGAGAATTTCTTTATGGACACGGAGGCCGATTGCCGGCTGATTCTCTCGGAGGAGGGCCGCAAACGTGTAGCCGACATGCACGTTTCGGCGCTGCTTCGCTGTATCGAATATCACCGAAACAAATAACCTGTCGCTATGAAAATCTATTACGATTCCAAACTCGCAAAGAGCCTGTTGTTCGGCTCGTTCAAAACCTGCATGTTCTTCGGCGTCGTGCTGACCGAGTACACCGCATTGTCTGAAAAAGTGAAACGGCATGAGGGGATTCATGTCCGGCAATATTGGGAATGTCTCGCCGCCAGCGTCGTATTGTGGTTTCTCCTCCATGTAGGAGCCGCGTTGCTGGGCGGCCATGTATCCGCATGGTGGCTGTTGTTCGTGCCGACGACCTTCTACCTGTTGTATGGGGTCGAATGGCTGATTTCTTACGTCTATCACATTCTCCAAGGCGATGCACGCGACCGATGGAACGACGCAGCCTACCACGCTTCCGCCTTTGAGATGGAGGCATACGCGCACGAAGCCGAGGCCAACTACCTGTCCTCGCGCCGTTGGTTCGCGTTCGTCAAATATTACGGAAAACTCTGATGCATCATGAAACGCGCCTTACTCATAGCCTCCGTTCTGTCGCTCTGCATGGTAAGTTGTTCACCCAGCAGGGTATTGGTGCAAAGCCGCCAGACCGATAGCGTGCGGATAGACGAGAAAATCCGGATTCGAACGCAAATAAAATATGTTCCGGTCATCGTACATATTCCCGATCAGCAAACGAGCGTAATAGCCGAGCCATCCGACACATCGCACCTCGAAACGAAATATGCCGCCTCCGATGCCTTCATACGTCCCGACGGGAAATTATATCACGACTTACGGAATAAGCCGCAAGAGAAGTCCGAAATCGTCCCCGTCGAGATTACGGACACAACGGCGACGAGTACGATCGTCCGGCAGGAACAAGAGCGGATCGAGGTACCCGTACCGATGCCCCTCACATGGTGGCAGCGGTTCTGGAATATATCGGGAAAAATCGCATGGGGACTGCTGGCCGGAGCGATTATCGGTATCATCGTGCGACGAAGATTATAGTTATGGAGAGTTGCCGTGCCCATACGATCATTGCAGGAACGAGCTTCGCCATGCTGATTACCGCGTTGAGGGACGACGTGGAATTACCGGAGGAATTGCCCGACACGATTCCCTCCGCGTGGCTCGACAACCTCGACCGTTACCGCATCGTGCTGTTGTTATCGACCTCCAAACACGGCCCGAAGGCGATTGCCGGAACCGCTGCGGAATACGAACTGAAAATCGAGCGACGCGACAGCGCTCGCTACTTCGTAAATATTCCGGCCTCGGCGACCGAGGAAATGGAGGAAGGCGAAATTGTCCTTACCGTCGAATTGCAGGATACGCAGACCGATACGGTAATGAAAGCCGAACGGCGCACGGTTCCACTTGTCAAAGCAAGACTATGAAACTACTCTGCATATTGCAACAAGGCGATTTGTCCGTAACCGACGGCTCGGTTCTTTCTCACCGACTTTATTTCGACTTCGCAAACCGCATAGGCATCGACGGAAAAGACGGTGAAGATGGAACAGACGGAACGGACGGATTGACGCCGGAAATCGGCAAGGATGGAAATTGGTGGATCGGAGACCGAAATACCGGAGTACCGGCCGTCGCATTCCGCAGTTACGCATCGCTGGCCGCCTTCCCGAAACAGGGGAATAACGACATGCTCTATCTGGATGAAACAACGAACCGGTTTTATCGCTGGGACGCGCCGGCACAAAACTATCGCACGGTCAGCCCCGACTACAACGACATCAAAATAATCGACGGCGGAAACGCACAATTCTAAACTACATGGCCACGATAACGGTAAAAAGCAAAATCATCGTCCGCAACGATACCGACGCGAATTGGGTATCGGCAAATCCCGTGCTGCTGAAAGGCGAAGCCGGATATTGTACAGACAAACTCTGCCTCAAATTCGGCGATGGCTCGACGAAATGGAACGACCTCCCCAAATTCGGCGGACAATCCGTTATCATTCAGAGCACGGCGCCTTCGGATGGAAGCCAACATACCTACGAGGAGGGGACATTTTGGATCGACCTTTCTGCATCCTCTCCCGAAATCTACATATTGATCCAACGGGAGAGCGACAACCGCGAGTGGCTCCAACTCATCACGGCCGAGGCACTCGCAGCAAAAGGGGCGATGCTGGCAAAGGATTTTGCAAAGGAAAGCGAAGCCGGTGCCAAGACCGGATATGTCGATAAGGCACTCTCAGCCGACAAGCTCAAAACGGCCCGAGCTGTTACATTGGCAGGAGCCATCACGGGAAACACGACCTTCGACGGTAGTAAGGACATATCTATCGAAACATCGCTGAAACCACTCGAAGAACAGGACATCCCTGAGCTGTCTTTATCTAAAATCAAAGACGCAGGAACGGCGGCCGCGTGCAACACGGGCACCGAAGCAGGACAAATACCCGTAATCGGGGAGGGCGGAAAGCTCAACGAGGCACTGATCCCTCAGCAAACACTTACGACCGACAATGTGAACGAGGGCAAAAAAAATCTTTACTATACGAATGAGCGAGTAACCAATTACTTGCAAGACACCGCAAACACCTTTGTAATGGATGGAGGAAACGCATGATGAATGAACTGATAACCATACACACCCGATTTCAACACAGGCGGGCGACAGCGGCTCGCTGGGCAGAAGTCAATCCCATATTACGAGAAGGAGAACTCGGCATAGAACTCGATACACGGCGTATGAAATTTGGCGACGGCGTAACGAGGTGGAACAGTCTGGAATATTGCTCGAAAGAGATTCTTCCGGCATCGGCCACAGAGCTGGGCGGGATAAAAGCCGAGGGGAAAACTAACGGATATAGCGTCGAAGTACGCATAGACCCCAACACACACAAATTATACGTGCCAGACTATCCCCAAATTCCAAAACTCGGAGCCGTAGCAACCAGCAACGACTACAACGACCTCAATAACAAACCCGATATTCCGGCCCAATATTCGCTGCCCGCAGCATCGGAAACCGCACTCGGAGGCATAAAGGCCGCAAGCAAAACCGTAGAATATACCGTTGAGGTAAAGAAAGACCCTGCTACGCACAAACTCTATGTCCCGGCATCGACGGTATCGGGAGAATCGCCCGATAACGGAATATTGCCCGGACTGATCGTGAAAATAAGTTACAAACGACAGGATAAAAGCACACATTTTACGAACGAGACAGCGGCAATAATGAACGGCGACATTTATTTCCGTCCGTTATGCAGTCTCGAACATTTCAATCGAATCTTACCCAACTTATATATCGGGCTGGCAAGGTGTAATTCCCGTTCACATAAAATAATCATGCAAAAGCCCACAAAAAAACAAATAGGTTGGCATATCGTGGGAAACCCGTCCTATAAACTTTCTTCACAAGAACGGTATCCGCAGAAAACCGTATTTACCGAAAAATTCAATGACCACCCACGTTGGACATGGAACGACACAGTACCAGTGGCTGTCGCCGACTTAATTTCGGAATATCACGGAGAATGGATCAAGTTTCCGTATGATCTGGAAACGATTGCCAGACGTTTTATTTATATGTATCAAATACAATATCAGACGCCAAAAATATATACGGTTCTTCCGATCGACACGCTACAAGGGACACAAGTTAAAGACGGTTTCCTTAAAATAAGTACCATTCGTCGCAGAGTATCATTGGATATGTCTCGAACTACGGCAAGCGATTTTTACGCCTCGGTAAACCTCGGATTGTGTTTTTGTCGGTCCGAGACCGAGCCGCCGCATTTACAACGAACATTATTAGGACCAATTCTGCCTCAACGAGTGATAATCGTCCGTAAATACGGTCTCAACAAAGTTTACTATTTGATGAAAAGCCCTGAAAGAAGAAGTCGCATCACAAAATAGGTCTCCAAGAGGGAGCGCAAATGTATCGGTTAAGACTGGATGCTGAGCCATCTGTCATTGGTAAAAACTGGAACCCCGAAAGGCGGTACTGTCATTGGTTAGAACTGTTTGCTACACCCTCTTGGTTTTTATTTATTTTTGAGATCACTCCGATTCTACTCATCTAAAAAAATTCTTGCCCGCAATATTTGGTATTTTGGCATTTTTGCCTTACTTTTGTTCCCGCTTCCCGATTATGGGGTATAAGCAGGCCCGGAGAGGTGGGTGAGTGGCTTATACCACCGGTTTGCTAAACCGGCGTGCGGGGTAACTCGCACCACGAGTTCGAATCTCGTCCTCTCCGCAAAATGAAAACCACCGATTTTTTTGGTGGTTTTTTCATATCCAAAAGGTTTTCTAATAGTTTTCCAAAAATAATTTCATCCCGATATTTTCTATATAGATACATAATTTTCTCTATCATATTATTTGCATAATATAAATTTATAACTTACTTTTGCAGTGTAAGATACAAACACGAGAACAGACACAAAAAATCGCAAGAATTATTTGTAGAAAATTTTTCAGTTCTCCGGTTTGCTAAACTGACGTACGGGATTACTGTACCGGGGGTTCGAATCCCTGTCTCTCCGCAAATTAAGATTTTACAAATAAAAAGGGTTACGACAGATACGTAACCTTTTTATTTTTCCAGAGCGTCTGCAAGCGAGTTCCCGCACTCCGGAAAAGTGAAAAAGTATCCGTGTAAAGAGCGGATTCCGTTTATTCATCGACTTTGCAGGGACTCTTCCATTATGGGAAGGACGAGCGGCACGTGGTAACACGAAGTCAATCCCCTTCTCTCCGCAGAACAAAAGATACCCGGATGGACCGGGAAAACGATAAAACAGGATTGAGTTTACTCCGACCCTATTTTTTTATTCGAACAACGACGTAAAGTTATCTTCTCAATCGGTGCAAAAAGCCCACGCACGCCAACGGAAAAAAATCAAATCCGATCGTTGTCATTCATCTCCCGGCCATAGCGGATTGCCTGCGCCCGGATCCTCTATTCGAAGATACTTTCGCTACCTTCCGATAAAATCGGGAAATAGGGTTTCCAATACAAACGCAGGCTATTCAACCGAAAAACAGAGGGATAACCTCAACAAACCAGATCGGATAATTACACAGACCGTTCCAAAACCAGGCTTGTCAGGCGAAATAGCGGAGGCAAAAGCCAATAGAACAAAAAACCCATTGGATTGCATATTAAGACACAACAAATGCGTTTTTCAGTCGTAAAAGCTTGAAATATAGACTTTTTTCCGGGGGGGGGAAATTGCGCTTTTTTGTTTGGTTATTACGCGAATAAACTCTACTTTTGTAATCGGAAATGACCTGCCAGGCAAGACAGGCTTCTGTTTCCAGAGGTTCGGTGTCGTTTCTGGGTCAGAAACAGAGATCCCGGGTGCCGAAAACAGAATCGCACACGATTCGTTCTGCGGCCAACCTTTAGTTGCTGCGCGGTGGAAATCACACAAAAACCGCGGGGGATTGTGGAGTATGCCCTTTTCACAAATACGGTACATACTTTTAGCACACCGCTCCTCCGAGAAAACAGACACAGGGCAGCGAATCGATACGCCACTGAATCCTCTTCCGACCTCGAAAGATCTGCAAAAGAGTTTTACGGTCGGATTCGGCAAAACCGGCGCACCTGCCTACGGCCGCAGGAGAAAAGGAATCGGACCTGCAAACAAGATCGACAGACGAAGGGCGCCCCCGGAGCGATGCAATTACGATTTCGGGACATTCGGCGGGACCTAACACCGCCTCCAAATTATGTCAGACAAAAACGGCGAAGAGTGCTGGTATGCACTGAAAGTATTTTATAACCGGGTATTCGAACTCGAAAAACAGCTCTCGCAGGAAGGAGTGCGGAGTTATATTCCCCTGCTCCACGAAGACACCGTCGCCGGGGACAAAAAGATACGGAAACGCAAACCGGCCGTTTCGTCCCTGATGTTCATCCGCCAAAGCGAACACTATCTGCTCGAATTGCAGGACCGGATGAAAGCGAGTTGTCCGTTCATGGCCTACTTCGACCGGGAAACGAAAAAACCGGCAGTCATTCCGGACCGGGAAATGGAGCTGTTCATGCAGATCACTTCCGCCGACACTTCCGACCTGGAATATTTCAGCGACGAAGCGATCGACTACCGTTCCGGCGACAAGGTCCGGGTCACGGGCGGCCCGTTCAAGGGAGCCGAGGGGTACATCAAGCGGATCCGGGGCAACCGCCGCCTGGTCGTCGCTCTGGAAGGCATCATCGCCGTAGCGACGACCTACATCCCGGGACGTTTCCTGGAAAAAATGCCCAAAAACTGACCTTCGCGCCTCGAACAATGAAAGTTGCACGGTAATTGTCGGAAAACGGGACAGCGGTCCTGCGGGTCTTAAACCCGACGCCCTGTTCCGTTCCGAATACGGCCCGCTTCGAAAATCGACAGATTACAACATACACGACAAGAGCTGACGAACAATCAGTCCTTTGCAAAATATTTATTCTAACGAACCATGTACCGTCTGATAGAAAAATTGCACTTGGAACGCTATCTGAACTCCAGATTGATCCTTGCCATCGACCTGGTCGTATCGGGGGTAGCTTCGCTATGCGCACTGGTGTTGGTGAGATTGCTGCTTCCTCCCCTCTCCAACATTTCGAAATTCGCCCTGTTATGGATTGGCTGCGCGGTCGTATATTCGTTCATCACCTTTTTCCTGCTCAAGACCTATCGGTCGGTCATCCGCCACTCCACGTTGCGGGAAATCGCAAAATTCGTCGTGGCGGTCATCGGCAAGGAATTCCTGTTGGGACTGACCATTCTGCTCTACCCGCCTACACCGCTGTTCGGTATGCATATGCTGGCTCTGCTGCTGTTCGATCTGCTGCTGACCCTTTGCGGCCTGATCCTGATCCGGGTAGCGATGATTATCGTGTACGACCTGGTCAAAAACAACCTGAAATCCCGCAAACAGCACCAGTTGGTGTTGGTTTACGGATTAAGCGAAAAATCGGTATCGCTGGTCACCCGCTTGCAAAGTTCTCCGCATTACAAGGTCGTAGGGTTCCTGACTTTCGGCCGGAGAATGAAAAACCACACCATCGCGGAGTGTCCGGTCTATTATTTCGAAAATGAATACAGCATTCGATACCTCCGGCAACGGTACGACATCGATGCCGTGCTGTTCCCGACCAACGAAGAGGCACAGACCGAGCAGGAGCGCCTGATCCGCTACTGCGTCGAAAGCAATCTGAAAATCCTGATCGCACCGCCGATCGACGAGGTCATCGACGGCAAGATCATGCGGCAGTCGATCCGCGAAATCAAGATCGAAGATCTGCTGGGGCGTCCCGAAATCAAGATTTCACTGGACGAAATCCGAGCCAATTTCCGAGAGAAAACCGTTATGGTCACGGGCGCTGCCGGTTCGATCGGCTCGGAGCTGTGCCGCCAACTGGCATCGTTCGGGATCAAAAAACTGATCCTGTTCGACAATGCCGAAACTCCGATGCACAACCTGCGGCTCGAACTCGAAGAGCGCTTCCCGAAGCTGGAATTCGTCCCCGTGATCGGTGACATCCGGCTGCCCAACCGGTTGGATTTCGCTTTCAGCACGTTCCATCCCCAAGTCGTATTTCACGCCGCCGCTTACAAACACGTCCCCCTGATGGAGGAAAATCCCTGCGAAGCGGTGCTGGTCAATGTCATCGGCACACGCAACGTCGCTCTGAAATGCCTGGAGTACAACGTCGAAAAGATGGTGATGATCTCGACCGACAAGGCCGTGAATCCCACCAATATCATGGGCTGTACCAAACGCCTGGCCGAAATTTACGTACAGTCGCTCGGGCTGGCCATCGAGCAGGGAACGATCGAGGGGGCCACGAAGTTCGTAACCACCCGTTTCGGAAACGTCCTCGGCTCGAACGGCTCGGTAATCCCGCGTTTCCGCGAACAGATCGCCAAAGGCGGACCGGTGACGGTCACCCATCCGGACATCACCCGCTTCTTCATGACCATTCCCGAGGCCTGCCAGCTGGTCATGGAAGCCGCAACGATCTCCACAGGCAATCAAATCTGCGTTTTCGATATGGGTAAATCGGTGAAAATCGCCGACCTGGCCAAACGCATGATCGAACTGGCCGGATACGAACCCGGCGAAGAGATCAAGATCGAATACACAGGACTGCGTCCGGGTGAAAAACTGTACGAGGAGGTACTCTCGAACACCGAAAATACGATCCCCACGACACACGACCGGATCCGTATCGCCAAAGTGCGCGAATACGACTACGCCGAAGCCTGCGCTGCGACCGAACAGCTCGAACAATTCGCCAGGATGGTAAACGTCCCGGACACGGTTTGCCTGATGAAAAAGATCGTTCCGGAATTCAAATCGAAAAACTCCGAATTCGAACGCTTCGACAAAGTGCAGCCCGCATAAAACATAAATCATCACTATCCTCAATAACCATGAAAGGAATTGTACTGGCCGGAGGCTCCGGCACCCGTTTATATCCGATCACCAAGGGTGTTAGCAAACAACTGCTCCCGATCTACGACAAACCGATGGTTTACTACCCCATCTCCGTCCTGATGCTGGCCGGAATACGCGATATTCTCATCATTTCCACGCCGGCCGACCTTCCGGCTTTCCGGCGTCTGCTGGGCGACGGATCGGATTACGGTGTACGGTTCGAATATGCCGAACAGCCTTCGCCCGACGGACTGGCCCAGGCGTTCCTGATCGGCGAGAAGTTCATCGGCAGCGATTCCGCCTGTCTGGTTCTGGGCGACAACATCTTCCACGGCTCGGGTTTCTCGACGATGCTCCGGGAAGCGGTCCGCACGGCCGAAGAGGAGAACAAGGCCACCGTATTCGGCTACTGGGTCGATGATCCGGAGCGTTACGGCGTGGCGGAATTCGACGGAAACGGCAACTGCCTTTCGATCGAGGAAAAGCCGGCCAATCCCAAATCCAACTATGCCGTAGTGGGACTCTACTTCTATCCCAACAAAGTGGTCGATGTGGCTAAAAAGATCAAACCTTCGGCCCGGGGCGAACTGGAAATCACGACTGTAAACCAAGTCTTTCTGCAAGACAGCCAACTGAAAGTCCAGACCCTCGGACGCGGCTTCGCGTGGCTCGACACGGGCACGCACGACTCGCTGGCCCAGGCCTCGATTTTCGTCGAGGTGATCGAAAAACGCCAGGGGCTGAAGATCGCCTGTCTGGAAGGCATCGCCTACCGCATGGGCTGGATCTCGGAGGAGAAGATGCGGGCGCTGGCACAGCCGATGATTAAAAACCAATACGGACAATACCTGCTCAAAGTAATCGACGAATTAAAACGCGAACAAAAATAATGAAAGTCATTGCCACCGCGATCAAGGACGTGGTTATTATCGAGCCGCAGGTCTTCGGCGACGACCGCGGCTATTTCTTCGAAAGCTACTCCCAACAACAGTTCGACCAGGCCGTCCGGCCCGTACGCTTCGTGCAGGACAACGAATCCAAATCCCGCCGGGGCGTGCTGCGCGGGCTCCATTTCCAAAAGGGGGCCGCAGCCCAATCCAAACTGGTACGGGTCGTTCAGGGTCGGGTTCTGGACGTCGCCGTCGATATACGGCGCGGATCGCCCACGTTCGGCAAACACGTCGCCGTCGAGCTGACCGCCAAGAATCACCGCCAGCTCTTCGTACCGCGCGGATTCGCACACGGTTTTTCCGTATTGAGCGACGAGGCCGTTTTCCAATACAAATGCGACAACTTCTACGCGCCCCAGTCCGAAGGAGCGATCGCCTGGAACGACCCCGACCTGGGGATCGACTGGCAACTCCCCGCAGAGGAGGTGATCCTCTCGCCCAAAGACCGGGCACATCCCCGCCTCAAAGATGCCGAAGAACTTTTCGACTATGGAATCGACTACTATGCATAACATACTCGTAACCGGTGCCGACGGACAGTTGGGCCGCGAAATGCGCACGCTCGGTGCAGCTTCGCGACACCGCTATTTCTTTACCGACGTAGCCGACCTGGATATCACCGATGCGAACACCGTACGACGGTTCGTCGAAAACGAGCGGATCGACGCGATCGTTAATTGTGCCGCCTACACCAATGTAGATAAGGCGGAAGAAGAGGTCGAAACGGCCGACCGGATCAACCGCGAAGCCGTGCGGAACCTGGCCGAAGCCGCCAAAGCGTGCGACGCCACGCTGTTTCACATCTCGACCGACTACGTGTTCGGCGGCGTGGGAAACACTCCGTTCCGGGAGGAGGATCCCACCGCCCCGCTGGGCATGTACGGCAAAACCAAACTCGCAGGGGAAGAGGCGATCGTGGCTTCGGGGTGCAAACATCTGGTTTTCCGCACCGCCTGGCTCTATTCGCCCTACGGCAGGAATTTCCTGAAAACCATGTTGCAGCTTACGGCCGACAAACCGGAATTACAGGTCGTTTTCGATCAGGTGGGAACTCCGACCTGCGCCGCCGACCTGGCCCGCGTGATCTTCGACCGCATCGAATCCGGCGACTATGCCGGACGGGAGGGCTTCTACCACTTCTCGAACGAAGGAGTCTGCTCCTGGTACGATTTCGCCCATGAAATCGCCGCGCTGGCAGGCCATACCTCCTGTAAGATCCGTCCCTGCCACTCTGCGGAATTTCCGTCCAAGGTGCAACGACCGAATTTTTCGGTACTCGACAAGACCAAAATCAAAACGACATTCGGAATCGACATCCCCCACTGGCGGGATTCGCTCGTACGCTGTATGGCAACCCTCCGGTAAGCCGAAGCGAACCGCCGGGATCATCCCGAACAACGAGAAATAAAAACAGAAAAAGCAAATACATGAAACGCAACATCCTCATTACCGGCGGCGCCGGATTCATCGGCTCGCATGTGGTGCGGCTCTTCGTAAACAAATATCCCGACTATCGGATCGTCAATCTCGATAAACTGACCTATGCCGGCAATCTGGCCAACCTGCGGGACATCGAAAATGCTCCGAACTACACCTTCGTCAAGGCCGACATCTGCGACTACGACACCATCCGCGAAGTGTTCTGCAAGTACGATATCGACGGAGTGATCCACCTGGCCGCCGAAAGCCACGTCGATCGTTCGATCAAGGATCCGTTCATCTTCGCCCGCACCAATGTCATGGGCACGCTTTCCCTGTTGCAGGCAGCCAAGGAACAATGGAACGGCAACTGGGAGGGGAAACGCTTCTATCATATTTCGACCGACGAAGTATATGGTGCGCTGCAATTCGACGGCACGCTCTTCACAGAGGAAACCCGCTACGATCCCCACTCCCCCTATTCGGCGGCCAAAGCCTCGTCCGACCATTTCGTGCGGGCCTACCACGACACCTACGGTCTGCCGACGATCGTAACCAACTGCTCGAACAACTACGGGCCCTATCAATTTCCCGAAAAGCTGATCCCGCTGTTCATCAACAACATCCGCCACGGCCGGCCGCTGCCTGTCTATGGCAAGGGCGAGAATGTCCGCGACTGGCTCTACGTCGAAGACCACGCCCGCGCCATCGACCTGATCTTCCACAAAGGCCGCATCGCCGAAACCTACAATATCGGCGGATTCAACGAATGGAAGAACATCGACCTGATTAAAGTCATCGTCCGCACCGTCGATCGGCTGCTGGGCAACCCCGAAGGCGAGAGCGAGAAGCTCATCACCTACGTCACCGACCGTGCGGGGCACGACCTGCGGTATGCCATCGATTCGCGCAAACTGAAAAACGAGCTGGGCTGGGAACCCTCGCTGCAATTCGAAGAGGGCATCGAAAAAACCGTGCGCTGGTACCTCGAAAACCAGGAGTGGATGGACCATATCACCTCGGGCGAATACGAGAAATACTACGAATCCATGTATAAAAACCGGTAGTAAGCCCGGCAGTGCATGATTCTGACACACAAGACAACCCCCTTTTGCAAACATCAATAAATCTAAAAAACAAAATCAATGAATATAGCAATCGTCGGCACAGGCTACGTGGGTCTCGTATCGGGAGCCTGCTTTGCCGAAATGGGAATCGATGTTACCTGCGTGGACATCAACCCGGAAAAAATCAAGTGCTTGTTAAACGGTGAAATCCCTATCTATGAACCGGGACTGGATGACCTGGTAAAACGGAACGTCGAAGCGGGCCGGCTCCATTTCACCACGGACCTGACCACCTGCCTCGACAACGTCGAAGTCGTTTTCTCGGCCGTAGGCACGCCGCCGGACGAAGACGGTTCGGCCGACCTGCAATACGTACTCGAAGTAGCTCGGACATTCGGCCGGAACATCAAAAAATACACGATTCTGGTCACCAAGTCCACCGTACCGGTAGGTACGGCAAAAAAAGTCAAGGCCGTCATCAAGGAAGAGCTGACCAAACGCGGCGAGCAAATCGATTTCGAAGTGGCTTCGAACCCCGAATTTCTCAAGGAAGGCGCAGCGATCAAGGACTTCATGTCGCCCGATCGTGTGGTCGTCGGCATAGAGAGCGACCGGGCAAAAAAGGTCATGGAACGGCTTTACCGTCCGTTCCAAATGAACAACTACCGGCTCTACTTCATGGACATTCCCTCGGCCGAGATGACCAAATACGCAGCCAATGCCATGCTGGCCACACGCATCTCCTTCATGAACGACATCGCCAATCTGTGCGACCTGGTCGGAGCCAACGTGGACATGGTGCGCAAAGGTATCGGCGCAGACACCCGCATCGGTTCGAAATTTCTCTATCCGGGATGCGGATACGGCGGCTCCTGCTTCCCGAAAGACGTGAAAGCCCTGGCCCGTACCGCCCGCGAATACGGCTATACGATGGGAGTGATCGAAGCGGTCGAAGCGGTCAACGAACGCCAGAAAGAGATCGTAGTCAAGAAACTGCAAGATAAGCTCGGAACACTCCGGGGCAAGACGATCGCCTTGTGGGGCCTGGCCTTCAAACCCGAAACAGATGATATGCGCGAAGCACCGGCTCTGGTCGTTATCGAAAAGCTGCTCGAAGCGGGAGCCTCCGTGAAGGTATATGACCCGGTAGCGATGGACGAATGCCGCCGCCGAATCGGGGACCGGGTCGTCTATTGCAAAGATATGTACGATGTGGTGATCGACGCCGACGCTCTGGCGGTATTGACCGAATGGAAGGAGTTCCGAATTCCCTCCTGGTCGGTCATCAAACGGGTTATGAAACAATCGGTATTGGTGGACGGGCGCAACATTTACAGCAAGGACGAAGTGATTGCCGAAGGATTCGAGTACGCGGCGATCGGCAAATAGCTTTCGAACGACGAGAAGTCACAATCCGTTTTTTCGAAATTTCGGCCTCCTGTACCGTAAAATATAGAAGGTCGATTTTTGAACATACAGCCTAAAACCGAAAATCGTAAGGCCGGTAAAAAATTCGAAAACCATGAAAATATTAGTGACCGGTTCTGCCGGATTCATCGGCTACCACCTATCCAAACGATTGCTCGAAGCGGGCAATCAGGTCGTCGGCATAGATTCTATCAATGACTATTACGATGTCCGGCTCAAATACGCCCGGCTCGAAACGGCAGGCATTCACCGGAATCTCGTTGCGAAAGGACAACCGGTGCAGAGCGATCGTTATCCCGCTTACAGGTTCATCCAAATGCACCTCGAAGACCGACAGGCCCTGCAAAACCTGTTCGGAACTGAAAAATTCGATGCCGTCGTCAATCTGGCGGCACAGGCCGGCGTACGCTATTCGATCGAAAACCCCTATGCCTACATCGACAGCAACATCGTGGGATTCCTCAACCTGCTCGAGTGCGTGCGACACAATCCGGTCCGGCATTTCGTTTACGCCTCCTCGAGTTCGGTTTACGGCGGCAATACGAAAACACCCTTTTCGGAGGAAGACCGGGTAGATAACCCCGTATCCCTCTATGCTGCCACGAAAAAATCGAACGAACTGATGGCGCACGTCTATTCCGGATTGTACGGAATTCCGACCACCGGTTTACGGTTTTTCACGGTATATGGCCCCTGGGGACGTCCCGATATGGCCCCCCTGCTATTCGCCGGAGCCATCCGGGAGGGGCGACCGATCAAAGTATTCAATCACGGCAATCTTTCACGCGACTTCACCTATATAGACGACATCATCGAAGGGATGGTCCGCGTCATCGGCAAAGCCCCGGCCCCGACACAAGACCGTCCTATTCCGGCCGAAGTCTATAACATCGGATGCGGACATCCCGTTCAACTGATGGATTTCATCCATACGCTCGAACAGGCCCTCGGCAAGAACGCCCAACTGCAAATGATGCCCATGCAACAGGGAGATGTACACACGACCTACGCCGACACGACAAAACTCGAACGCGATTTCGGCTATCGGCCGCAGGTTTCTCTGGCGGAAGGGATCGCTATTTTCGCCCAATGGTACGAAAAACAACAAACAACAGGCAACAATGATTAACTCCCGAAAAGACCTCGAAAATTACATTCGAGCCGACCGGCAGCGCAATATCGGATCGATCGGCTTTCTGAAATACAGGCTCGGACTATTCATGAAATCGGAGTCCTGTATTGCCTTCCATTATCTGACCGCATTGAGACATTGCGAATATTACCACAATACACGAGCGAATCTTTGGCACCGGCTACTGGCCTGCTATTGGAAAATCCGACTTTCCCGTCGCGGAGGTAAATACCAAATCGCAATCGGCCTGAATATGGTCGGCCCCGGCCTGCGCATCCCGCATTCAAGGGGGGGGGGAGTGATAGTAAATTGTCTGTCAATGGGATGTAATTGCCAGATAAACAGCGGTGTCGTCATCGGATTAAATAAGACGCCGGACAACCGCCCTATCATCGGCAACAACGTATTATTAAGTCCCGGTGTCAAGATAACCGGAAAATGTAAAATAGGCGACAATGTAGCTATACAGCCCAACTCCGTCGTATTCCGGGATATTCCCGATAATTGCATCTGCAGCGGTATTCCCGCTCAGATCATCAAAAGACGCAGCGATAGTTCCCAATCGGTTCCATGAAATTCACGAAACAGACAAAACAAGTCGTCATACTCTATGCCTCGACCCTGTCGGGCGTTCTACTGGGCGTCGTCGCCTCGATAATCAACACCCGATTTTTATCTCCGGCAGATTATGGCGACGTGAGATACGTACAAAACATCATCAACTTCATCGCTTCGCTGCTGCTATTCGGGTATTTCCTGTCCGGCAGTCGATTGCTGGCCATCTCATCGGGGGAATCCGAAAGCAGGCGCATACGAGGATGTATGATCGTCATTCTGGGCGGAGCACTCGTTGTACTGATAGCCGGCATTTTAATCTGCACAGGATTGCAATTCGCACAAGGAAAAGACCACATCGCTCATCTGTTTCTCCTATCGGTCCCCGTTTGCGCCTACCCTCTTTTCCTGAACTATGTAAACACGACCGCCATGGGCGACAACCACATCAAACGGCTCGCCGCAGCACGGTTGCTGCCCAATTTAAGTTATATTCCGATCGCATACTTGCTATACAGCCAATCGGGCGCCACCTCCTCCCGCATGATTCTATTGCAATGGGGACTGGCGTCGTTAATTCTGTGCCTCATAATCTTATCGACCCGCCCCCGGTTCAAGCGACTATCCCCCATATTCCGCACTTTGAACAAGGAGAATAAAAGTTACGGACTGCAACTTTACTACGGATCGCTGGCCATGGTCGCAACAAATTACATTGCGGGTATCACCTTGAGCCTATTCGGAACAGACAACACAACCGTCGGATTCTTCACGCTGGCTCTCACCATAACGACTCCGCTACAAATGTTACCGGCCATAATCGGAACAGCCTACTTCAAACAATTCGCCACGCAACCCCGCATTCCGCATAAAGTATTTCAAAATACGATTTTACTGGCTTCGGCCACGTGCATCCTTTTCATCCTGTTGATTAAGCCGCTCGTTTCATTCCTGTACAGCGAACCTTACAGCATAGTGAGCACCTACGCGTCCTGGATGGCGGTCGGGTTCTCGATTCACGGTGTCGGCGATATGATCAACCGTTATCTGGGCTCACACGGCCAGGGAAAAGTCATCCGCAACAGCAGCTACTTCTGCGGAGCGATAAAAATATCGGGCTATATCCTGTTCGTCTATCTCTGGGGGATCAACGGAGCCCTTCTGACCAATGTTTTGAGTTCGGGGGTTTATTTCATTACTCTGTTTATTTATTATACACGATTCATAAAAAACGGCACGACCTACGCGAATGGATTATAATTTCGTCATATTCGGATCCGACGGAGGGTTTTACAAGACGGCTTACTCCGATATTATGGAATTGAACTCCGTAATATACAGGGAATCCTTATGGGGTGTAAACAACAAAATAACAGCACTGATTTACAAATTATATCACACCTCCCGGCTTCCCAACCGTCATCTTCCCTTCAAGAATTTATTATACCGCGCCATCAGTGACTTTCATTTCTCCGACAACCGCCCTGTCTGCTTTCTGTCCTTCGGAAGAAACATTCACGAAAAAACCTACCCGTTTCTGTTTTACCTGAAACGGAACTATCCGGACGCGAAATTCGCCATCTACTACCAGGACCTCATAGCGACCCATCCCCATACGGACATCAACTGGATCAAACAGCATTTCGATCTCGTCCTATCCTATGACTACAACGACGCGGAACGATATGGCATATTGTACTATCCGACCCCATACTCTTCCATTCCGGTCGAAACTGGAATCGGGACGGAAAAGGACCTCTATTTTCTGGGCGCGACGAAAAATCGCTTTACAGAGATCATCGAAGCTTACGAAAGCTGCACGCAAAATGGGTTGAAATGCGATTTCAACCTGGTGGGAGTTCCCGGCAAACAACAAGTATATAAAGACGATATTCACTATATCAAATCCATGCCTTATCGGGAAAACCTTTCCCGGGCCTCCCGCTCGAAATGCCTGCTGGAAATCTTACAGAAAAACGCAAAAGGCTATACTCCCAGGATGTGGGAAGCTATTTTATTGGGGAAAAAGATCATGACCAACAATCCGACGGTCCGATACAGTCCGTTTTACGACGAAAGATATGTCTCGATATTCACCGACACAAAAAAACTCGATACGGATTTCATCCGGGCCAATCCCGATCTCAAAATAGACTATCACTATATCGATCAGCTATCGCCCCGGCATCTGCTCGAATTCATAACCGCCCGCTTAAACGAAACTGTATGATAATATGATATATATTGTAATCGGCATCTACCTGCTCGCACTGGCCATACAGTTCGATTTCCGGGGCAAAGGCTCCGCCGCGACCCGAAAATTCCATTTTCGCCTCGCATTTCTGATTTTAGTGGCTCTCATGGCCTTCCGTTATCGGGTCGGAGGCGATACACTCCGCTATATGGATTCGTACGAGCATATGTACGGAGCCATCGACACGTTCGATATCGGAGGTCGCCTGCAACCGCTTTGGCTTTTACTGAACAACTTCCTGCACTCGATCTCGCCGAAATTCCTGTTGTTCCAGATCGTCCATGTGTTGTTCATCAATACCGTATTCTTTTCATTCTTCAAAAAATACTCGAAATACCTGTTCGTCGCCATTTTCCTGTACTACATATACCCTTATTTCATTTTCAATATGGAGGTAATCCGGGAATCTTTCGCAATCGCCTTCTTCCTGCTCTCCATAGATGCCTGCCTGCGGAAACGATGGCTGATTTACTACCTTTACATCGCCATCGCCTTCCTGTTTCACGCCGGCGCTATTTTCCTGATTATCGTACCGTTCCTTTCCAACTGGAAAATACGCCCTTTATCCATATTTGCCATCTGCGGTGCGGGAGTCGTCGTCTTGCATTTTTTTCTAAACACGTCTTTCGCCAACACCTACATGCTCTTGAATAATATTGAAGAGCAAGGACGCGCTTATATTTCCATAAAATCCAATATCAACGGCTATATTGCTCCGCTGCTGTTCCGCATTCTTTTCCCTGCCATCATTTACTACATCGGCATAAAACGCGGACTGAACAAAGACAAATTGGCACCTTTGTTTTTTTTCATCCTGTCCGTTTCCGTTCTAACGACAATATTTCCTCAGTTGTACCGCCTTTTCAATTACCTTCGACTGTTAGAGGTCGTTCTATGCGCCAACGTGCTGTATCTGATCCAGCATACGGAATCTTCCCGGTACAGAGTAGCCTTTCCCAATCTGTATATCCTGCCTATCCTTTTGTTAATTATAGCGAACCAAGTTGTAAGATATCAATTTGACGACACATCCTCAATTTACATGAACACTCGAAAATACCAACTGTTCTACCCGTACTATTCCGTTTTCAATCCGGAAATATCCGAAACGAGAGAGATGATGATGCGAAATCAATTTTACCACAACGAATATTAATCATCATGTCCCATAAAAACAGCCTGCTCTTCATCGGAGGCGTCGATAAAGGCCATACTCCGACTAATGGGGAAACGATGAAAAACCAACTGTATCTCGATCGATTCGAAGAGTTCTTCGATATAATCCATGTGATAGATACCCACAACTGGAAACACCGCCCCTGGGTATTTTTGCAAATACCGCTTTACGTGTTGTCATTCCCCCATGCAAAAATATTCCTTTCCATCAACAGAGGGCTCTCATTATGCCGTCTTTTATATTATATCGGGCAGAGTAAACGTACCTACTGCAGCGTCGTCGGAGGGAATCTGCTCGAGGTGCTCGAAAAAAAACAAAATTACCTTCCTTCGATTCAGAATTTAAGGGGCATATTCGTCCAAGGAAGAAAAATGGCGGAAACCCTGAAAAACCAATATCGCATTCCAAATGCCGTCTATGTCCCGAACGCTAAACCCTATTACGCAATAACACCGGCAACTTGCGCCCCCGCAGCATCCGTTCTGCAGTTCGTTTTTTTGTCCCGACTTCATCCCGACAAGGGAATCGACCTGATCCTCCGGTGCGCAGAACGCCTCGATCGGGAAGGATTCGGCAATAAATTCCGGATAGACTTCTACGGGAAACCCGCAACGTCGGACTACGAACAGGAATTCCGCAAGCGGATCGAAACTCTCGAAAACGTCAGCTATTCCGGAGTCCTCAATCTGAAAGAAGAGGCCGGCTATCGGACATTATGCCGATACGATATGATGTTGTTCCCGACCTATTGGTATGGAGAGGGATTTCCCGGCATCGTCATCGATGCCTATATCGCCGGTGTCCCTCTGATCGCCTCCGATTGGAATATGAATACCGAGGTCATTACCGAAAAAACAGGCGTCATCATTCCGCCGAAAGACGAGGAAGCGCTGTATGTTGCAATGAAAAATTGCATCTTGGGACGTTACGATTTATCAGCGATGAAACGCAACTGCCTGAATGAAGCGAAAAAATACGACAACAAAAAAATTCTTTCCCGACATTTCCTCCAGGAAGTCGGATTACTCGACTGATTACGACATGCTCAAAGAAAATTTGAAAATCTGGTTGCGCGGAGTTTCATTCCTACTGCTCTTCATTCTGTGGGGGGGGGAATTATTTCGCTTAAAACGGTCTTATCTCCGAAAAAAGAACCGGTTGAAATCTTTCATTTACTACTCCTGCCTGTCCGGTTACGGAAGCTGGATCGGTATCGAAAGCAAGATCGAAGATGTCCCGGTATTCCCGCATGGCATGTACGGTATCTTTGTTTCAGACGGAGCTGAAATCGGGAAAAATGCAGTCATATTCCAACAAGTGACCATCGGATCCAACACTTTGGCCGACAGCCGCAAACAAGGAAGCCCCGTTATCGGAGACAATGTCTATATCGGCAGCGGAGCGAAAATCATCGGCAATATTCGTATCGGAAACAACGTACGAATCGGCGCCAACTGCATCGTCGTCGAAGACATAGAGGACAACAGCGTCGTCGTAATGAACAAACCGCGAATCATAAAAAAGACACATAGTCAGAACAACACGTTCATAACAAGAGGAGAGTTGAAATCACAAGACCGACATGATAATCATTAGCCAACCTAAATTGGAGGTGCGAGAAAACGAAGTTCTCGTATCGTCATGTATCGAGGACGACAAAAAACATTTCCGCGAAACGATTTTTTACAAGACATCCGCAACATACCGCCCGTATGTAGTAACGGAAAAAGCCGATCTGTTCGTCCTTTCCGCACTCATGCCCGCCCTGTTCTCCCAATCGGACATCCGTGTCGAGGGCACACTCTCTTCCGATCTCAAATACGCGTTGGAAAACGGCCTGATCTACATTCTGGCAAAAACCTACGGAGTGCGCCCGATCAAAGTCCATGCAGAGCGGATAGAAACTTTCGAATTCGGAGGAAAAGCAGTCGGAGCGGGATGCAGCATGGGGGTCGATTCCCTGGCGACAATCAAACAACACTATATCGACGATAACCGATACGGCCACAAAATAACGCATCTGGCCATTTTCAATACCTGTGAGTTCGGATTCGAAGATGCAAACGAAGCGAACAAACTTTTCCGGTACGAATACTCCCGTGCAGCGGCTTTCGCCCGAGAAACGGGACTGGAACTACTGTACGTACAATCCAACGTCACCTCCCTGCTGAACAGGTACGGAACCGGACTTTACGACACCTGCACGCTCGTTCATGCCGCCGCGATTCTATTCCTGGAAAAACTCTACGCCGTATATTACCACTCGAGCGGGTATCTGCTCGACAAGCTCAAATATACGACACAAAGTCTGGAACATTTCGATTTCATCCTGTTCGACATGTGTTCCACCCGAAATACGAAAATATTCTCCACCCTCGCAACACAAGAGCGAACCGAACGCACGGAATACATCATCGACGACACTCTCACAAAAAAATACCTGCACGTCTGTATCAAGACCATCGACGACGGTCCCGTTCACAACTGCGGACGTTGCTACAAATGCCTAAGGACATTGGCAGCGATCGACATACTCGGGAAGCTCCCCGAATACGAAACGATCTTCGATCAATCCTACTACAAAACGCACAAAGCCGCCATCTTTGCGAAATATCTCGGATACCGGGCGGCAGATCCCTTTTTCGCGGATATCCTGAATTTCGCAAAGCAAAAAGGGTTTCGAATACCGAAGATGGCTTATTTGTTGAGTGTAAAATACTACCTATTATTACCGGCCTATATGCTGGGCAGAGAATTGCCGAACCCCACCAAGAAAAAAATCAAGAAATTCTTAAGAATGAAAGGATAGCGGAATGGGAATAAGAAAAATATTCGAAAATTGCATATATACCCTGTACGTACGCATGGCCCGACAAGCGGCAGCCAAGGCCGACAGATACATCGGGAAGCGTCCCCGACAGCCCTTGACGACCGATGAAAAGGCAAAAGTCCGCGAGGTATGGAAAAGTCTCGGGTTCCCCATCCGATACGACTTCTTCGAAACCTGTAAGACGTTGGTTGGGTTCGATGCTTATTATCTTCCCGAATCGCTTTACAGTCCGGTTCTCAAGGGAGCTCTCAACCCCATCTGGAGTACTTACGCTTACGAACACAAAGGAATGTACGGCTTTCTGTTGAAAAACGTCCCCCAACCAATAACCGTCGTGAACAATATCGACGGTCAGTTGTACGACGCCGATTATGTTCCGATATCGTTCGAAGCCGCCGTCGAAAAAATGTGCCGATTCGAACGGGAAATGATTATCAAGCCGAGCCTCAACTCGGATTCGGGGCACAATGTTTCGAAGTTCAGGGGCAACAATCGTAAAGGCATAGAAACATTATTGAAAAACTCCGGCAAAAATTACATCGTTCAGGGTGTCGTGGAGCAGCATCCCGCCCTGAAAGCCTTCAATCCCACCTCCCTGAATACGATGCGAATAACTTCGTTATACCTGAACGGGAAGGTTTCGATCATCTCCTCCATCTTCCGCTTCGGCAGCCCGGGGAGCGTGGTCGACAACACCGGTGCGGGTGGCTTCGTGTGCGGCATCACGAAAGAGGGTATGCTGAAAGACATTTGTTTCGACATCAAGATGAATACCTATTGCCGCACAGCCAGCGATATTCCATTCGCCGGACAACCGATACCTTCCTACGAAAAAGCGATAGAGGTCATCCGCCAGAGCCACACACGACTTCCGAATGTCCATCTGATCGGCTGGGACATAGCGATCGACGAAACGGGAGAACCCATACTGATCGAAATAAACATATCCTATCCGGGTATCATATACGAACAACTATGCTCCGGCCCCTTGTTCGGAGAAAGAACCGGGGAGGTTATCGAATATGTAAAACGAAATCGACCGAAAATCACTCTAAAATTATAGGTTTTTATATGCTGCAAAAAATCATCTATAAACTCGGTGTCAAATGGAGAAACCCCTCTCTTTTAAGACAATTCGAATCGCTGAAAAAAAGCGACAAATGGAGTATTGAAAAATTGCAAGCGTACCAATTCGAGCGTTTGAAAGCACTTTTACAGTTCGCATACGATCACTCTCCGTTTTACAAAAAGGAATTCGACGAGGTCGGGTTCCATCCCTCGCAAATGACGAGCCCGGACGACATGAAGGTACTGCCCGTCATTGACAAATCCGTATTGATTCGCAACAACGGCGACATACAATCGACTTACAAATTCGATAAGCTCCAATTTTCCGAAACTTCGGGTTCTTCCGGAAAGCCCTTGCTCTTCTATCGAGATGAAGAGTGGGATTCAGGACATCGGGCCGCCGTAATGAGAGGACAAAGCTGGTACGGCATCATGCCCTGGGACAGAAACGGATATTTGTGGGGATACAATATAGACCGTAAAAAAACATTGAAAACCAAAATTCTGGACAGACTCTGCAATCGATTCCGGATGTTTTCATACGCTCCCGATGATATGGAGCGATTTTGCCGTAAATTGCGGAAATCCGCATTTCTGAGTGGCTACGCCTCCATGATTTATGAAACTGCACGATATATTAACACACATCCTCACGACAAAACGAAATATCATCTGAAGCTCATCAAGGGCACTTCGGAAAAGATATATCCCAACTACCACGAAGAAACGCAAAAAGCGTTCGGCTTGAAAATAACCAGCGAATACGGTGCAGCCGAAGCCGGAATCATCGCATTCGAATGTCCGGAAGGTAAAAACATGCATATCTGCATGGAAAACGTTTATGTGGAAGTAATCGACGGCGAAATCGTAGTTACAAATCTATTGTCCCGCTCCTTTCCGATCATTCGGTATAAACTGGGTGACGCCGTGGTTCTGGCATCGCCCGATTACAAGTGCCCCTGCGGCAGAAATCATCCGGTGGTTCTGGACGTATGCGGCCGTATCGGAAAAAACATCCTCGGAAAAACCTCTAAATACCCGAGTCTAACCTTTTATTACGTTTTCAAGAACATCGCCATCCAGGACGGTATTACACTGAACTACCAGGCCCGTCAGGACGAAAAAGGCAAAATCACGATTAACATCGAACAGAATCCTGAAAATATTTCCGAATTGCAACAGTTGGTTCGACGAGAGTTGGATAAATATTTCCACGACGACATCGACTTTACGATCAACTGGGGCGTACAACTCCACACCCATAAAGAGAAATTGAAAGATTTTATCACGACAATCGAGTAAACCGACCGAATCGACATGTCAGAACTGGTATCCATTATCACCCCTTCCTATAACTCGGCCGCATATATTGCCGAGATGATCGAATCGATCCTGGCCCAAACCTATACCAACTGGGAGCTGCTGATCACCGACGACTGTTCGACGGACGACAGCGTCAAAATCATAGAATCCTACGCGACAAAAGACTCCAGAATAAAATTATTCCGGCTCGCAAGTAATTCGGGAGCTGGTATCGCCCGCAACAAATCCATCGAAGAAGCCCGGGGACGTTACATCGCCTTCTGTGACAGCGACGATCTGTGGAAACCGCAGAAATTGGAAAAACAGGTCGAATTTAGTCGTAAAAATCATTATGCATTCACGTTTTGTCAATCGGAAGTAATCGATTGCAAAGGAAACATTATCGGATTCAATAAAAGAAAGCCAAAAGTAACTTTTAGCAGCACAAAAATTATCAATTACATCGGAACTTCCGGCGTATTGCTCGATACAAAAGAAATCGGAAAATTTTATATGCCGCCGATACGACGCAGACAGGACTGGGCTCTTTGGTTAGATATCCTGAAAGTTACCCATAACGCCCACTGCTATGGAGAATCATTGGGTTATGTCAGAACCGGCAACAAGGCCTCTTTATCCGGGAAAAAATTCAAACTTCCCAAATATCATATCGCAATCTATCATAATCACCTTGGATATCCCAAAATAATCGCTATATTGATGTTTTTGAGTTTGAATCTACCTTGTACTCTTTTCAAAAAAGCCCAAATTTCCTATCAATATAAAAAATACGTCCAGCACCTTATTTCCTGTAACCTACCGAAAAATATCTACGAACATGATTGATAAAAAGAAGGTCGTTTACGACAGACCATCCAAACGATACTATTTAGGCTGGATTCTGTGGTCTATATTGACTCTGCAGGCTTTCGTTTATCTGGCTAAAGTATTCGCTTATTACCAAGTAAACCATTCGCTTGGAAAGCGACGAGCTAAAATAGGTAGCAAAACAAAAATCCACCCTACAGCACTGATTCGTCACGGAGAACGAGTTTCGATCGGATCGAATTGTTTGATCAACCACAACAATATCATACAAGGCGGCAAATCCATCGCTCATGTGCGAATCGGAAACTATGTCCAAACAGGACCGAATGTCATGATTTTTGCATTCAACCATGGAACAGACCTCTCCGACACACCCATGATCCAACAAGATTATTATGACGCAGACGTAATAATCGAGGACGATGTATGGATCGGTGCAGGCAGTATCGTCACGGCCGGAGTACACATCGGACAAGGGTGTGTCGTCGGAGCGGGAAGCGTCGTCACTAAAGACCTTCCGTCTTACACCATTTGCGGAGGGATCCCGTGCCACCCCATTAAAAGCAGACAATAGTCATGCAAAAAATTTTATTACTGGAGGCACATACGATCCAGGCAACAAGTATCGCCAAATCTTTATACAAAAACGGCTATCATATAATATCGTTTTGCGACGAGAAATTCTCATACGGCTACTATACCCGATATGCTCACGAAAAGCGGCTCACCCCTTCCTGCACCAAAGACCCAGACAAGTATTATCGTTATCTGCTTGATTATTTACGTTCCGAAAAAATAGCAGCCGTCCTCCCGATGAGTGATGATTCCGCAGCCTTGTTGTCCAAGCATAGGGAAACGCTCTCCCAATACACCGCTTTTGCGGCCCCCTCTTATGAGGTTTTCGAAAACGGATACGACAAAAACAAATTAATGGCAGCCTGCCGAGAAAATGATATTCCTCATCCTTATACCATCGACCTGTCAAAACATTTCGACCTGCAAACCATGAAATATCCCGCCATTCTAAAACCCAACATAACATCCGGGGCCCGCGGAATGGTTATCATACACAATCCTGAAGAATTTTGGGAAAAGTACCCCTCGATCCAAAGGGAATACGGAAACTGCCATTTACAAGAATATATTCCAGCTGGAGGCAATCAATTCAAAGTACAATTATACCTTGACAAAAAAAATAATCTAATCCAATCCTCGGCTATCTGTAAATACCGCTGGTATCCAGTCCACGGTGGCAGCAGTTGTTGCAACGAATCAATCGAGAATCCCGACCTGATAAATACCTGCCATAAATTACTGGAAAAAATTAAATGGGTCGGCTTTGCCGACTTCGATCTCATAGAAGATCCTCGGGACCACTCGCTCAAGATCATGGAACTCAATCCGCGAATTCCGGCTTGCGTAAAAAGCGCTATCGTTTCCGGTATCGATTGGGGCAATGTCATCGTTGATGACATCCTGGGCAACACACAAAATAACTATACCTACACTCCGGGAAAATTTTTGCGTTTCCTCGGATTTGAAATACTATGGTTTTTGAAGAGTCCCGACCGTTTCAAAACCCACCCCAATTGGTTCAAATTTTTTGGAAAAAATATCTTCTATCAAGATCTAGAATTTACTGATCTGAAATCTTTCTTATTTGGAACCTGGGGAAACATACGCAAACTCTGTAATCCAAAATTCCGACAGACAAAAAAAGGGACTAATAAATAAAAACGATGAATATCCTGACTTTTGACATAGAAGACTGGTACAATCATGACGATTATTCGCAGGATTTCGAATGGGATAAATTCGAAGTCCGGCTCTACGAAGGAGTGGATAAAATTCTCGAAGCACTCGATCGTCGCCACCTCCGAGGAACATTCTTCTGTTTGGGATGGGTTGCCGAGAAGCATCCCGCTATTATTCGTCGAATAGCTGATGGAGGACACCAGATCGGTTGTCATTCCTACCAGCATCAACTCGCAACCCGTTTTACTCCCGCACAATTCGAACAGGACACAGGCAAAGCGAAAAAACTGCTTGAAGACATCGCAGGACGAGAAGTAAACGCTTATCGGGTCCCGTCGTTCTCTATCACTCGGAACAATCTGTGGGCTTTTGACCTGCTTGCAAAATTGGGCTTTCGTTACGATTGTTCGGTCTTCCCCTCCCAGCACGAATTCGGCGGAATACCGGAATTCCCCTCTTCCCCCTTCCTTATTCGGACTGCACACGGAACGTTGAAAGAATTTCCAATAAGTTTGGGAAACTTTCTGGGGAGATCGATCGTATATTCCGGCGGAGGATATTTCAGAATCATGCCTTACATGCTCATAAAATCCCTGATGAAAAAGTCGGACTACGTAATGTCCTATTTTCATCCGAGCGACTTCGATCCGGGGCAACCCCCAATGCCCCACTTAAGTCGAATGCGCCAATTCAAAAATCGGGTGGGACTAAAAAACGCTTATTCCAAATTTCAAAAGTTAATCGCTGATTTCGACTTCGCCTCGCTCGAAGCCATCGACCGGCGCATCGACTGGAGTACAGTTCGAATTATAAATCTGTAAACCAACATTCTACCATGAATACGAAAAAAATACCCTTCTCGCCACCAGACGTAGGCGCAGCCGAAGCACAGGAAGTTACCCAGACACTTCTTTCCGGATGGATTACCACAGGACCGCGTACCAAGGAGTTCGAACGGGAAATCGCAGCATATTGCCATACGGAGAAAGCCGTGTGCCTGAACTCGGCGACAGCCTGCATGGAGATGATTCTCCGCGTACTGGGCGTCGGTCCCGGAGATGAGGTCATCACTTCGGCATACACCTACACGGCCACCGCAAGCGTCACCTGCCACGTCGGAGCCAAAGTCGTTCTGGTCGATACGGCGCCAGGCTCCTTCGAAATGGATTACGACAAACTGGCCGATGCGATCACCGAGAAGACGAAAGTCGTGATTCCGGTGGATCTGGCTGGCATCGTCTGCGATTACGACCGTATTTTCGCAGCGGTCGAAAGCCGCAAACAACTATTCCGCCCCACGAACGAATTGCAGAAAGCCTTCGGCCGGGTCATCGTTCTTGCGGATGCCGCCCACGCTTTCGGAGCAAAACGTGCGGGCCGGGTCTGCGGCGAAATCGCCGATTTCACCTCTTTCTCCTTCCATGCCGTTAAAAACCTCACTACGGCCGAAGGCGGGGCCCTTACGTGGCGTAATATTCCCGGCATCGACAACGAATGGCTTTACAAACAATTCCAGCTCCTTTCGCTGCATGGCCAAAGTAAGGACGCCCTGGCCAAAACGCAACTGGGAGCCTGGGAGTACGACATCGTTTCTCCGGCTTACAAATGCAACATGACAGACATTATGGCCGGTATCGGGCTGGTACAACTCAAGCGCTACCCCGAGCTGTTGAAGCGCCGTCGAGAAATCATCGAGCGTTATGACAAGGCGTTGCGCAGGCTCAACGTACAGGTACTCGACCACTACGGTTCCGCTCACGCTTCATCCGGGCATTTATACCTGGTGCGGCTACTCGGGAAGGACGTTGCCGAACGCAACGATTTCATTACCCGGATGGCGGAACGAGGCATCGCCTGCAACGTCCACTACAAGCCGCTGCCCATGATGACGGCTTACAAGGCGCTCGGCTTCGACATCGAGGATTACCCCAACGCCTATGACATGTACCGCAACGAAGTAACTCTTCCGCTGCATACCCGCCTGACGGATGAAGATATCGACTATGTCCTTACGAATTTTACCGAAATCCTGTCCAAATAAACACACCGCTTGAAACGCACGTTCGATCTCATAGCAAGTAGTCTGGGTTTACTGTTATTGAGCCCTCTTTTCCTCATGCTCGCCATTTGGATCAAAATCGATTCCGAAGGTCCGGTTTTTTACCGCCAGGTACGTGTAGGAAAAGGAAACCGGGATTTTCGATTATTCAAATTCCGCTCGATGCGCGTAGGTTCCGACCAAAAAGGACTTATCACCGTCGGAGGACGCGATCCACGCGTGACTCGTTCGGGATATTACATCCGTAAATACAAACTCGACGAGTTGCCTCAGCTCATCAACGTATTCATCGGCGATATGAGCCTGGTGGGTCCCCGGCCGGAAGTCCGCAAATACGTCGATCTTTATACCCCCGAACAGATGCACGTACTCGACGTTCGACCCGGCATTACGGACCTGGCTTCGATCCGCTACCGCAACGAAAACGAACTGCTTGCACAAGTCGAAGATCCCGATCGCTACTATGTGGAAGTAATCATGCAGGATAAACTGCGTATCAACCTGGAATACGCACAACATCATTCGTTCGCAGGCGATATTCAACTGATATTCCGGACATTCCGGGCCATTTTACGATGAACAATCTCACAAATACCCTCCTTCAGTTATTACGTGCAGCCCTCGAGCCGACCGTATCACCGCCTTCTATCCCCCGCCTGACGGAAGAGGACTGGAACCGTCTTTTTACCCTTGCGGCCCAACACGGCGTTACGGCCCTGCTCTTCGACACGATTCTCCGGCTCCCGGAACAGCAACAGCCCTCCAGAGCCCTCAAAATCCGTTGGGCCCTGAGTTCGGAAGCCATCGAGAAGCGCCATGCCCAACAGACCCGTGCCGCACACGAACTGACAACGCTCTTCGCTTCGCACGGCGTCCGTACGATCCTTTTGAAAGGGCTGGGCCTCAGCATTTACTACCCCCGGCCGGAGCACCGCGAATGCGGCGACATAGATCTGTGGCTCAACGACTGCGACAAGGGCAACCGTTTGATCGAAGAGCTGGGGATTAAAATCAATCACGATAGTGAAAAACATGCCGTTTTCCATTACAAGGGCGTCATGGTCGAAAATCACAGCCATCTGCTTATGCCGTCGCACCGCCGGACGGAGCGTGCCATAGACGATTTTCTCGTGGGTGAAGCCGAGAACAGCCGATTAGCGCCGACGGGCTATTACACCCCATCCCCGATGTTCAACGCACTCTATCTGCTGCGCCACATGGCCCGGCATTTCGGGACGGAAGGCATCAACCTCCGACATCTGCTGGATTGGGGACTTTTCCTGCGCAGCGAGCAATCGGAAATCGACTTCGAGAAAATCCTTACGCTTTACGCTGCAACCGGTTACGACACGGTCTATAACATTTTCACGGCATTGGCCGGCGAATTGCTCGACGAGGATTTCACACCGCTGCTCTCTGCCGTTCCGGATCCACAGCTCAAACAGCGGGTACTGAACGACATTCTCGGCTTCGGAGTGTACCGCACTCCGTCAGGTAACCGCCTGACCCGTATCGGCCGGAAAACCCGCAAACTCTTCTCATGCCGCTGGAAATACCGCACCTTGCTGCCTGAGAATTTTTGGCGGGACGTAATCCTGCCTTCGCTCCTGTTCCACCTGAAAAATCCGAAAAATATCTGAATCGAAGCATTCCGCACGCCATCGGCAGAGCAGATCCGCATCTCGATTGCCGCGGAAGGGTGTTCCCATATCTGCACGAAGGACATCTGCAACCGCCTGTCGAAAAAGTCCGCTCGTTTCGTTTTTCCGTCCGCCAGGGAGGTAGCCTGTAAAATCCGATTGCCATAAAAATATGAATCGAACGACAGGGAGTCTTTGACTCCCTGTCGTTTTTTCCTCCGATAAGAACCTTCTACTTCTCTTTTTTCTTATCTTGCGATCGTATAACAGAATCCTGAACGATATGCCCATATTCACTCCTCCATCCCCTGCCTTGCAAAAAGCCTGGTGGAAAGAAACGATCGTCTATCAAATCTATCCCCGCAGTTTCAAGGACAGCAACGACGACGGTATCGGGGACCTGAACGGAATCACCGAAAAACTCGACTACCTGCATGGGCTGGGAATCGAAACCCTGTGGCTCAATCCGATCTTCGCCTCGCCCAACGCCGACAACGGCTACGACATCAGCGATTACCGGCAGATCATGCCTGACTTCGGCACGATGGAGGATTTCGACCGGCTCCTGAAAGAAACACACGCACGGGGCATGCGTCTTCTCCTCGACCTGGTGCTGAACCACACCAGCGACCAGCATCCCTGGTTCCGCGAGGCCCGCACCTCGCGGGAGAACCCCTACTACGACTACTACCTCTGGTGGCCGGAGGAACAGGGCCACCCGCCCTACCGCAAGAGCCATTTCGACGAGAAGGGCGATGCCTGGTGTTACAACGCCCCGACACGCTCCTACTACCTGCACTATTTTGCCCGGCAGCAGCCCGACCTCAACTGGCAAAGCCCCAAGGTGCGGGCCGAAATCTACGACATTCTGCGTTTCTGGCTCGACAAGGGGGTCGATGGATTCCGTCTGGATTCGATTCCCTACATCGCAAAAGACACGTCGTTTCCGGAGATCGACCTTCGCAAATACCCGGACGTATTTCCCTATTACTCGCTGGGACCGCACCTGCACGACTACCTGCACGAAATGAACCGCGAGGTATTCTCCCGCTACGACTGTACGACCGTCGGCGAAGGCTCGAAAACCGCCCCCGAAGAGGGGTGGAAATTCATCGCACCCGAACGGCAGGAGCTCGACATGCTCTACCACTTCGGCGCGGCGGACATCCGCAACGAAACGGAGGCGGACGATCCCGCAACCGGTATCCCGTACAGCCTGCTCGCCCTCAAGCGTATGTACGCCGAATGGGACGCAGCCGTAGGCGACGGCTGGCCTACGATCTATCTGGGCAACCACGACCAGCCGCGCATGGTTTCGCGCTTCGGCAGCGACGCCCCCGAGTGGCGCGACCTGTCGGCCAAAATGCTCACGATGTTCCTGCTCACGATGCGGGGAACCCCCTATTGGCTGGCCGGCGACGAACTGGGCATGACCAACATCCGATTCACCCGCATCGAAGAGTACGACGACATTGACACGCGCAACCACTACCGCAAACTCCTGCGGGAAGGCGGCGATACGGAACAATTCCTGCGCGAGCAGCAGGAAATCGGACGCGACAACGCCCGCACGCCCTACCAATGGGATGGAACGCTCTACGCGGGATTCTCCACGGCGAAACCCTGGCTTCGCGTCAATCCCAACCACACGGAGGTAAACGCCGCCCGGGAGCTATGCGACCCCGATTCCGTATTGAACTTCTTCAGACGGGCCGTAACGCTGCGCAAAGGACATCCGGACCTGGTTTACGGCTCGTTCCGGCTGGTCGATGCAGACAACCCGCAGGTATTCGCCTACCTGCGGGAAGGGACAGGCCGAAACTACCTCACAGTCCTGAACTTCAGCCCGAAGGCTGCCCGGTTCGACCCGAAAACGGATTTGACCGAAGCCATGCCATTGCTGCATAACTACCCTGCCCCACCGATAGCCGAAAAAGAAGGCCCGATCGAACTACGGCCTTACGAAGGGATACTGTACCGGCTCGCATAACAGCGAACCGCACCGAAGCTGCGTTTAACCCATTCCGAACGCCCCCACAAGTAAAGGCCGGCCGCCAAACTCCCGCCAAAGAACCGACATTTTACAAATGCAAAAGACGGAAACCGCAGGGTTTCCGTCTTTTGCATTTTCGACCTAAATTCCTATTCCCACTCGATCGTTGCGGGCGGCTTGGAAGAGATGTCGTACACTACGCGATTGACCCCGCGCACCTTGTTGATGATGTCGTTGGACACCGCAGCCAGAAAATCGTACGGCAGGGGCACCCAGTCGGCCGTCATGCCATCGGTCGAAGCTACGGCACGCAGCGCCACGCAGCTCTCGTACGTGCGCTCATCGCCCATTACGCCGACGCTCTTCACGGGCAGCAGAATCGCTCCCGCCTGCCATACCTGGTCGTAAAGTCCCCACTCGCGCAGGGCATCGATATAGATTTTATCCACATTTTGCAGAATTTCCACCTTCTCCGGGGTAATATCGCCCAGAATACGGATCGCAAGGCCCGGACCGGGGAACGGATGCCGCCCCAACAGCTGCGGATCGATGCCGAGGGACTTACCCACGCGGCGCACCTCGTCCTTGAAAAGCAGACGCAACGGCTCCACGAGCTTGAGGTTCATCTTCTCCGGAAGCCCGCCTACATTGTGATGGCTCTTGATGACCATTCCGGTGATGGATAGGCTCTCTATCACATCCGGATAGATTGTACCCTGTGCAAGCCATTTTATGTCCTTGAGCTTGTGTGCCTCGCGGTCGAAAATATCGATGAAGCCTTTGCCTATAATCTTGCGCTTCTTCTCCGGTTCGGTCACTCCGGCCAACTGGGTATAGAAATGCTCGCGGGCATCCACGCCGATAACATTCAGGCCCATGTGGGAATAATTCTCAAGCACGGACTCAAATTCCTTATAACGCAGCAGACCATTGTCCACAAAGATGCAGGTGAGGTTGCTTCCTATAGCCTTGTTCAGCAACACTGCGGCCACTGTGGAATCCACGCCGCCGGAGAGTGCCAGCACCACTTTGTCGTCGCCGAGCTTATCGCGCAGCATGGCCACAGTGCTTTCTATGAAAGAGGCCGGGGTCCAGTCCTGGCTGGACCCGCAGATGTCTTTCACAAAATTTCCGAGTACCACAAGACCGTCTTCGCTATGGAAGACCTCGGGGTGGAACTGCACGCCCCATGTCTGCTCGCCCTCTATGTGATAGGCGGCATTGCGCACATCGGCTGTCGAGCCGACATTCCTGAAAGTGTCCGGAGTCTCGATAATGGAATCGCCGTGGCTCATCCAGACAGTGGAGTTATCGCGCACACCGTGCATCAGCGGGTCCGCCTCGTCGTGCCAGACAAGCTGCGCGCGACCATACTCGCGGGTCTTGGAACTTGCCACCTTGCCCCCGTTTACCTTAGCCAGATACTGAGCGCCGTAGCAGATGCCGAGCAGCGGATATTTGCCCCGTATGCCCGTAAGGTCTATCTGCAGAGCCTCGGGGTCATTCACCGAGTATGGGCTTCCGGACAGAATCACGCCGATTACATCCGGGTCATCCGCCGGAAATTTGTTGTAAGGTCGGATTTCGCAGTACGTGTTCAGCTCGCGCACCCTTCGTGCTATGAGCTGCGTGTACTGGGAGCCGAAATCCAATATGATTATCTTTTCCTGCATGGGTTAATTGATATGTGGTTTATTTTAGTTTAGTAATATAGTCGGGGTCACCTACAAGCCAGAGGGTGTCGCCGGCCTCAAAGGTAAGATTGGCACACAGCTGTTCTTCCGTGCCGTCCTTCCTGATAACCCTCAGCAGCATGGCATGGTACTTGTGGCTGATGTCGCCCTGAGCCAACCGCTGTCCTATCAGGGCAGAGTGTTCCGTCAGCACGATGCTCATAAGCTCGGTCGGGGTATTGTTTACCGGCATAGCTTCGGTGACCTTCTTATACTGCTCTATGTCTGCATTGAGGCGCTGTATCTGGTCGTCCGTACCTATAACGCCTATTACGTCGCCCGGCAGAATACGGGTATCCTTGTCGGGCAACGGCATGGACTGCAGGCCTCGTCTAATGGAAGAAACGCTCACGCCGTAATCGCGCCGCAGACCGCTGTCTACAATTCTGTCTCCCGCAAAAGGAGTGGCCATGTCCACATCTATATAGGCCAGGTGCAAGTCTCCCGTAACCACATTATTGCGGCCGGTACGGGCATCCTCGCGCTCGTTCAGGTTGCCGAGGAATTTCTGCTCCATACGGGCATAACGTGCATGCAGCTTCCTTGACGCCACAAGCAGGTAGAACAACACCAGTGCCACCGCAAGCAAGACCGCGACTTTCATCGGGTAGGTAATCGAGATGAAGTAGATGACAAAATTTATACTGACCAAATAGCGTATTACGCGCATCGCCAGCAACGGTATGTCGGAATACCCGCCGGACTGCTGCAACTGAAGCCGCTCGGAAGATTTGGTGGTACTGAACGAGAGCATTACAAGGAAGGGGGACATGGCCACCAAAGTGAGAATAGTGGCTATGAAGTGTCCCCATTCGGCATTGATACTCTCCAGCAACGGGAACAGATAGATGCGCGACAGCATTATCACGGCTATTATCAGCACCGAAAAGAGTACAATGCGCCACACATAACGCAGAAGTATGGCTCGCCACAGCTTACGGGTCTCGCTGCTGTCCGTGCGCTGTTCCGAGTAGCGGTCTATCAGGAAGCGCATGGAGCGAGGCAAGCGAGGTTTAAGCGCCCTATAGGCCGGACCCGCCATCTTTATAAAGTACGGAGTGGTGAATATCGTGATTACCGACACGGCCACGATTATGGGGTAAAGGCTCTCGTTCAGCACTCCCAGACTCATACCCAACGAGGCTATGATAAAACTGAACTCACCTATCTGCGTGAGTGAGAATCCGCTCTCTAAAGCGACCTTAAGGGACTCGCCGGTGAGCAACATTCCGAGGGTACCGAAAATAATCATACCCCCTATCACCACTACAGCCAGGAGCAGAATCATACCCCAGTACTCGGCTATCACCGCCGGGTCGACCATCATTCCCACAGAAATAAAGAAAACGGCGCCGAACAGGTCCTTGACCGGCTGCACCACGTGTTCTATACGCTCGGCCATCACTGTTCCGGCTATTATGGAGCCGGCTATGAAGCTGCCTAACTCAAGGGAGAAGCCACAGTAGGTGCTGAGCATGGCCATGCCGAAGCAGATGCCCATGCTCACCACCAACAGAGTCTCCGAGTTCATGTACCCGCGTGTCTTATCGAAGAATGTAGGCAGAAACCATACGCCCACCACGTACCAAAGTATGAGATAGAACATCAGCTTGCCTATGGATATGGCCAATTCCGAGCCCTGTACCTCCCCTACCGCCAGCGAGGACAAAATCACCAACATAAGGACAGCGAACAGGTCCTCGATGATAAGCACCGACAGCACCAGCGAGGCGAACTTCTTCTGCTTTAAACCCATGTCGGTAAAACACTTGAGGATAATTGTCGTACTTGACATGGAAAGCATACCGCCCAGGAATATGGAGTTGGTGAAGTTGAAATCCAACAGACGCCCCACGCCGAATCCGGCGAAGGTCATGCCGGTAATGATTATAAAGGCCGTGAGTATGGCCGATATACCCGAATTTACCAGTTTCTTGAAACTGAACTCCAGGCCAAGGGTGAACATAAGCACTACGATGCCGAGTTCGGCCCATACCTCTATATTCTCCAGGCTTGTTATGGAAGGCAGATATTCGAACCTTGGACTGGCTAAAAATCCGGCAAGGATATATCCGAGTACCACAGGCTGCCGCAACTTTTTAAACAAAAGCGTCACCACAGCCCCCAACAAAAGTATAAGCGCCAAATCACCGATAAGTGAGTGGGAGGTATTCTCCGTATGCTCTTCAACCGGCATTTCTTGCTGTGAAGTACCGGTTTGTACCATATTTTCATCTGCCGTGGCCACAGCGGCAAAGCCCGGCACTGCGGGGAGAACAATGGATATGGCTTTTCTCTTTTCCATAGCTGCAGTCGTGTTATAGTCGGGTCAAGCGGATGTTCAAACAGTTTCTAAATATCTACCTGCGAGGAGAGGGTGATGGCATTTGTGGGCGCTACCTTGCGCAAGGATTCGAACACATTCAGATAGTTTGCGCCACGCCGCGCCAGTACTACAAAACTGATTTCGGTCTCCATGCTGTCATAATTCACCTCTATGTAAAAAGTCGAGAGGTGCATGCGGGCGGCGGAGAACACCTTGCGGTAAGGTGCCACATCATGCACTATGTCGTGTACCCGCACATTCACCACCCTTGACTCCTGCCCTATCTTCACCCTGTGTTCCCATTGTTCCAGGCTCACAAGTGTCAGCATCACCAAAGCGGTCGCCACAAGAGCGGCGCCATACATGCCTATGCCCACAGCCATGCCCAAGGTAGCCACCACCCAGATGCCGGCGGCTGTAGTAAGGCCACGTATGGCCCCTTTCTGCTGTATCATGGCGCCGCCTCCCAAGAAGCCTACGCCAGTCACCACCTGAGCCGCCACACGTCCCGGGTCGCCGTTCTTCAGCCCCATGTATTCCTGCGGCACATATATGCTGAGAAGCATAGCCAGACAGGCTCCCATACTTATGAGTATGAACGTGCGCATACCGGCGACCTGCCCCTTGCGCTTGCGCTCCCAGCCCACCACGCTGCCTACAAGCATGGCCAGCACCAGGCGGAACACAGAGTTGCCCAGCGTCACCTCGGTGGAGGTAATACCGGCATTTATGGCTTCGAGGATACTGAGTTCACACATCACAGGACTGCAAAGTTAACAACTTTCGCCGAACTATGCAACCCCGACACGAATACGCGGCAATGAAGCGCATACGACACTCTCCGCCACAGTATTATTATTTCCACGTTGCCGCAAGCCCGAACCATAATAAACCACTGTATGCCTCGTTAATTCTATAAGCAATGAATCGCCGATTAGACCACATATCTTACAAATCTCTTATAATTCCCATATCGGCAATTATAATATCACTGATAATCCTGGTGGCATGTCTTCGAAAAACAGGAAACCCCATCATCGATGCCGCCATGCACGAGAGTTGCATAAACCTTTATCAGAAAGGTCGCGGTTTCAACATAAGGCAACAGACTGACAGCGCCCTCTATTATTATTACGCATGTGCCGGTAAATACTCACCTCAATTGCCCGTGTCCGAGAAGCACGCCATAGCCGACGCCCTCAACAATTGCGGCTATATAAACATCTTCGAAAAATGTGACTACACAAAAGCGTTTGAAGACCTGCTTAAAGCATACGGGATAGCCGAGGAGTCGGACTATAAAGAGGTGAAGCCTTATATATCATTGAATATCGGAAATGTATATTATGATTTCAGCGATTTCGGCACCGCTTTCGATTACTATATAAAGTCCTACCACGACGCTATCGGCATATCCGATTACCGTCTGGCACGGATTTCACTTATAAACATAGCAATCATCGCCTATGAACATGACCTTGACACGCCATACATCAACGAACTCAGGGCCATAAAAAGACAACCAGCTGTAAAAGACCCTGTAGTGACGGATGTGCTCCAAGCAGTATTGGAAGCCATGGATGGCAAATCAGATTCGGCAATCAAACACATTGAAAACGCGGAGAAGAATGTTCATCTGACCCCCAATCCCGAAAGGATGGTTTATTCCCTGTCGAAAGTCAAGGCTAAAATCTTATCCCAAACAGGAGAATATGCCGAAGCCATCAAAATACTTGACAGCATCAATGTGCCCAATAATGACGACCGTATGGAAATATTCGCGATGCTGTCAGAAAATTATGGCTTGAACGGCGACCACAAACTGGCCTCGGAATACAGGCTCAAATTCCTCGAGATGAAAGACACCATACAGTCAGCACAGAAAGTCAGAACCATCCACTCGATGAAAGGCTCCGCCGAAAAACGTGAAATGGCGGGGCGTATCGCCGACCTGACCAACAAACACCGGTTTTCAGTCATAATCTCTGTGACCGTAAGCATATTTCTTGTAATAACCTTGGTGCTTCTTTTGCTCATATACATATCCCGCCGTAAAATCAAGGAATCTCACAGAGAACTGTATCTGCGCACACTGGCTACGTTGAACGATACACCTACCCCCGTAAATATCGAGAATCAACCTGAGCAAAACACAGGCAGCGATTCTTGTTCCGACACCAAACAGGGACATATACACGAAGACACCACACCCTCCGAAATGCCAGATATCCAAATGACACGTCTGGCTCAAAGGATTCAAGAGGTGATGGAGACCTCTGAAGAAATCTATTCATCTGATTTTTCCCTTACCAGACTCGCCCACATGTTGGACACGACAACGCGCGCTGTCTCAAAATCCATCAACACGGTATATGGTGTAAATTACAGCTCCTACCTGGCTGCCTATCGTGTGAGGGAAGCATGTCGTCGTCTTTCTGACCCGACAATTTACAGACACATGACAATCCAAGCCATCAGCGAGAGTTTAGGGTTCAAGAGCCGAAGCAATTTCATATCCCATTTCAAAGCGCAAACAGGTCTGACGCCATCCGAGTATATCAAAGTAGCGAAATAGACCTCCATAGTTCTTAATAGAGCGATAATGTTCGTAAAAAGTTTTTACGAACATTATCGCTCTATTATTTCAGAGACCGTGATTCTTAAAACATATAACTTTGCCTCCGACATTATCAATCACTTAATTAACACAGTACAATTTCTTATGAAAAGACATTCTACTATTGTGAAGGCCATCTTACTTATCGGCGTCAGCGCCTGCGGAGGCGCTTCAGAGGCTTGCGTAAACAGCTTGGCGGACGGTTTATATGTTACGCGCAGACTCGCGCAGGGCATACAGATATCCGAGCCACAAAAAGAATCAAAACTTTCCCGGAGCGAGACAACCAGAACCATCCTGGAGGAAGATTTCAACAAATTCACTGACGGAAGCATCAGTGAACCGGGAGCATGGGTGCCTGCAGACTATGATGAAAACTACATGGACTACTACAAAGAGTCGGGAGGATTCATTCCCGTACCCGAAGAACTTACCGATAAACCTGGATGGCTGTGCTGTGGCCTACGGCAGGCCGGAGGCGCGGTATACGCCGGTGACAGCAGGCTTGCCATAGGTATGCTTATTACTCCCGAAGATGACTATTACGGGAAAGTGACCATTCGTTTCAACGCGAGAACCACATCAAAAAACAACACGGGGGTAATGGTGTTCGTAGGAGACGACATGAAACTGGTTCAGCTAAAGCCAGGAGAGGAGCTCCTTCCATATGAAGTGACATTCACCAGGGAGAGTCATGAACCGACAAGCGTGTGTATCCAGATTCCGACCTACACTCCTGGCAAAGGCTATATACTGGATGACCTGAAAATCACCGCAGACATCGATTTTGCCGTCGCTCCGTCCAATCCCCTTGCCATGGATTTCACCGATAAAGGATTCACCGCCTGGTGGAACCCTTCCCCAAACGGTCATCATTACCTGCTGGATTTGTGGGAAGAAACAGAAAAATCCGATGAGGGAGCAGAAGTGAAAGAAGATTTCTCCGATGCCGAGATATGGGACGATATGCTATGTCTGCCTGCAGGATGGAATTATGACGGAGAAGATCCGGCAGTAGTGGATGACGGATACGAGAACTCTATCGCACTCGTACTTGACAAAAACAGGCAAGACCTTTACTGGGAAGGAAATGGAGGCCGTATCATGGACTTCTCCGTGTTCCTGAAGAAATACGGCATGGCGGAGGGCCGCGACGATAACGCATATCCTCCGGTAGTGTCCTTATCCGGATGGGATGGCGAGGGATGGTCATCAATCGGCACTCTTTATCTGGAATCTGTCCCCGATGAAGGTGTATTTCTCCATCTCATGGACTGCATAAAGGCAGGCAACAATCCGACAGGACGATTTACCAAATTCCGTATCGCGACCAATTATTTTATAGATGGAGACAAAATTCTGATTGACGAAGTCAATTTCCTCACCACGCCCCCAGCCAAGATAAGACAAATCAAAGAACAAGAAACGGTAGAGGAGAATAAATCGGTCATGACAGACCTTGACCCTGATGCCGAATACTATTTCCGCGTCTACACCGTAAATGAATACGGCACCGTTTCAGAACCTACACAACGTGTGCACGCTCTCGGCGTGGCCTCCCCCACCGTATCCCAGGCAAGTGACATAGAGAGCAGAGGTGCATATACCGCCAACTGGCTTCCTGTCGGCAAAGCGCAGTCTTATACGGTAAAAAACTACCGTTCCACTAAGATTACGACAGACGAGGATAACCACGCAATCATAACCGACTCTTTCGGGCATGCTGCTGGAGACGGAGACATCGTCAACATAGGCGGGACAACGTTCATAAATCTTGATACATATTCTGATGTCAACGGCTGGAGCGCATACCACGGCTGTATGGCCGATGGAATGCTTGGAGCGCGCGGAGACTACAATGAGCTGCGTTCCCCCGAACTGACACTTAACAACAATGACGGCAAATTCTCCGTAAAGATGACTGTGTACAGTTACCCGGGTGAGATTCTCGCCGTGCAGAGCTTTGACACATACGAAACAATAGAATTTACAGGCGAGCCCGACGCACTGGGACTCGTAAAGGCCGAAAGGGAGTTCACTTTCACCGACGGACGAGCACACCATCAGATAGTGTTCTATACCCTATACGGAGACCCATTCCTTATTGACGACATCACAATCTCTCAAGATGTAAAGGCCGGTGACCGTGTCATGTCTCTTTCTTCATCCGAAGAAATTTCCGACCCCACTGTCACAAGCCACCGTTTCAGTGGTCTACGACGCTCCGATGAGTTCGATTACGCTTTCTCCGTCATAGCACACCGCACATTCTATGACGGCACTGAAGTCAGTTCCGAACCGTCTGCGGACCAGCTTGTGATGATAACCAGCTCCGTCAACACGACGTTTGGAGACACAGGAATCAGAATCATGGCAAAAGACGGAAACATAATCGCGACTCTTTCTGAAAAGGCAGATATAGTAATATTCAATATGGAAGGCAGAATCGTAGGCATGGCACACGGAGAAAGCGGAGAAAACGTTATTCCCATTCCGGACAAAGGGATTTTCATAATCTCTGTCAATGGTGAAAAATACAAGGTGATTCTATGACATAAAACTATCTATTGATAAATAAGGGGAGAGGACGTGCCGCGTTCCGGATATGGAAAATATCACGTTTTCTCCTCTCATAGTTAAAATTGACATGAAAAGGAGAACTCAACTATTGGCGTTAATCGTTTTAGGTACCCTCATCAGAGCGTATGCCTTGCAATCCATAAAATTTGATTTTGAGGATGGCTTCCCTTCCGGCACGGAACTTTATGACATGGACCACAATGTTCCGGCTCCAGATACCCGTCCCTTCGGATTCGACGGTGAAACCGCATGGACACATATCATATTGCCAGAGGACAGAAACGGAGTGGCATGTTCTACATCCTGGTATTCGCCAGCCGGCAAATCTGAAGACTGGATGGTACTGCCTCCGTGCAAGATAACCACCGACAAGTGTCTGCTTAGCTGGCGAGCAAAGGCATCAGACCAAGAGTTCAGTGACGGATACTCAATCTGTATTTCGACCACCGGAAACAAACCGGAAGATTTCAATCTATCCAGTCCATTGTTCAAGACATCGGCAGAAAGCGGAGAATGGAGCAGCCACGAAATGTCTTTGGAGCAATATTCCGGTCAGACAATATGGATTGCTTTCGTCAACACATCTACGGACTGCGCTTTCCTCTATGTGGACGATATCTGCGTAGGAGAACGAGATGTCCTGGACATACGCCCGGCCATGAGCACAGTATGTCTTCCCGGCGATGGCATATCTGTAAAAGCAGCCATAAGAAACATGGAAAACCGACCGATAAAAGGAGTGAGCCTGCAAATGGCAGCGGCAGGGGAAGTGTTCAAGACAGAGTGTCCGAATCTAATCATCAATCCTGGAGATGAAATTATTGTAGATTTAGACGAGACAATATATCCGGAAATCAACTCCCCGGTTCATTGTCTACTCACGGCCACCGCAGGAACGAATGTCAAAGAAGTGGAATTTGACCTCACCGCGTTCAGACAGGTAAGAGTCGTAGAGGAATATACCGGCACATGGTGTGAATACTGTGTGCGAGGCATAGTGGCGCTTGCTCAAATGAAAGAAGAGCATCCTGACGATTTCATCGGTATCGCCATCCACTGCGGGGGCATAGACCGCGACCCTATGGACTCAAGCAACAGCGCAAAAGACATCCCGGCATGGAATTTCGAAGGATTTCCGTATGCCATCATGAACCGCAGCAAGACATTTAACGGAGACCCCGAAGACATCCCGCAATGGTTTGGCGACTATGGCATGCAGGAAGGCCTTACAGCAGGTCTCACAGCCACTGCAAGCAAGAAAAACGAAGACATCACAATAGAGACAGAAGTCTGGTTCGGAGATGATATCCCTTCTGCCAATTGGCAACTGGCATACGTGATAATCGAGAATAACGTCCATCGTCCCGACGACAGGGCTTATTCTCAAAAGAACGCATACTCAGGCGGAGCCGATGGTCCCATGGGAGGATTCGAGAACCTTCCGGGCATTATAGCTCCTGACAAGATATGGTATCAGGACGTGGCGCGCTGGTCATTCGATTCTGCCAAAGGAGTCCCCGGTTCACTCCCCGAAAAAATAAAGGCCGGCGTACCTGTACGCAGCAGCTATACATTCCGGTTACCCGACAATGTCCTTGTCCCTTCGAATACGGAATGTTGCATATTGCTGGTGAATACCCTTAACAGCCGCATTGCCAACGCCTGCAAAATCAGTCTTGCCGGAATTCATTCGAATATTCACACTATTGACGAAGATAATGTGAACAGGACGGTGACAGGATACTGGGATATCCACGGTTTGCGTCATATCAAACCGGAATCAGGACTGAACATAATACGCTATTCAGACGGCTCGGTCGAAAAAGTGTTTATAAAATAATATCCGCCATATGCTTCCTACACTATTCGCAGGCAATATTTATATTCTTGCTTAGCCGTTTTATAACGGCATTGAAAAGGCGCATCCCGACTGGGATGCGCCTCGCGTGTGTTTTTCCTGTAGTATCTGAAAACGTCAGAAATTATAGCCGAGCGTGATATGCACGGCGTTCTCGTGGAATGAGACATCCGGCACGTCCTTGAGCATATTGCACATGCCTAAGTCGCCGCTCACACCCACATAATAGTTTCGGGAGAAAGTAAGACCCACACCTATTCTCCACGCGCAGTCTACACGGTTCAGGAAACCGTCGTCGCCGTAGGCGGTGCCGGATTCGTGAAAACGATGACCGGATATAGGCTTGGTGGTTATGTAATAGTCGTCAGAGAAACCGACGTCGAGTACGGGACCGGTGGCGATGGAGAGGTTCATGTCCGGGGCGAAATCGAAATGGTAGCCGAACTGGACGGGTACCCGCATACCGAACTTACGCATGGAGCGATGCTCGAAAGCATCATTCGCGCTTCCCCAATCACTCACATCAAATCCGTCCAGGTCGATAGACTGAGTGTTATAGTAGAATGAAATACCCGGCTCCACGAACAGATTCGCCACAATGGGCTGATTGTAGACCAGGCCGAGGCTTACGCCGGAACCGATGCCGAACATCTTCTCCTTGGCGTCGCCATATTTAATCTTGCCGGGGCAAGAAAGGTCGTAGGAAGCCCGCACGCCGAGATAGGCATGATTTGAGGGATTGTCAAGCAAATAATCCTGCGCGAAAGCGGAGAAGGAGAGCAAAGAAGCTGCTGCGAATACTAAAACTTTCTTCATAATCTTTGTGTGTTTTGGTGCTGTTATAAGTTTAAAATGGGTTTAGTTTTAAATTGAGACAAAGATACATCCTTTATGTCGGTCAACAAAACAAATCGGATATTTAGGCCACTTTTTACGCCGATAATGCGAACATACTCATGTATTTTACTTTTCGGATTTCAGACATGGGAGTTATCATTAATTCATGTGTACAGATTACAATCCCCGGATTAACAATGTCTGCAATGCAATATGCTTTGTAACATTAACTCAAAAAAATAAACATATCCTTTGCATTTACACTATAAAACCATTATCTTTGCAGCGATTAAACCAATAAATCAAATTAACCATGAACATGAATAAAATAAGTATGGCGTTATGCCTGGCTATATCAGCCGGCTTTGCAGCAGAGGGACATGAGGTCAGCGATGTGTTCAGACAAGGCACTCATTGGCTAAGCACGGTATGCGGGACACAGTTCCCTAAACCGGAGGTGTCTCTTATAGAGTTCTCAATCGAAGGAGAGGCCGAGATGCTCGGCCAGAAGTGCATGCAGCTGTGGAACTGCGACTCGGCCGACCCGGCCGACAAAGACCTTGCCACTTACCTTAGGGTGGACGGCGAGAAGGTGCTTTACCTCTTTGATTCGGAGGCTACGGACTGGACTCTGCTTTATGATTTCTCGCTTGCCGAAGGACAGTCATGTACGGTGACATTCCCTGACTGGACCTGGGACTTCGGCAACTCTCCCTCCCCCACGAATCTGATACTCCGTAAGACAGAACCGTATGGAGAAGGCCTGGAACTTATGAAATTCACATACGGCTCAAATCCGGGTTACGAGGATGCAGAGTACGCCGACGCATACTGGATAAGAAACATCGGCAGTCTGGGAGGACTGATGAATCCGATGCTGCTTGAAGGCATGGGGGGACAGCTCGTGAAGGTGTGGAACGGCACCACGACATATTTTGAGGACAAAACCCTCTCCACACCGGGCGTGGATGCAGATAGCGCCCGGATATATGTGTCAGGCCGCATCCTGAGCGTGTACGGAGAAGGCCCTGTGACGGTAGCGAGATGTGACGGCAGAACGGTCCGCACAGGCTCCGCGCCCATGAGCATGGAGCTGGAAACACCCGGCATATACCTGATAGCTACTCCCGGCAACACCGCCAAGATAGCGGTGCGATGATATATATCAGCATCACATTCAAAGACAACCAAAACGCGAGAGGACACATCGTCACTCTCGCGTTTGCCTATTGACAGGGATAAGTCACCACTCGAAGCCCACAGTGGCTCCAAGCGAGTTGACCGTCGTGCCGGAATAATATCCGTTCCAGTCCCAGTAGTCGTTTGTAATCAGCTGATAGGAGACACCGAAGCTCATGGCCAGCTTGGGGTTCTGACTGCTGAGAGGGACTCTTACGCCCACAGTAGGCTTAAAGTAGAAGCCTTCGCTGTTGTCAAGATATCCGTCCGGCGTGCGCAAGTAATTCTTGCCTATAAGGAATGACGCGCCTACTTTGGCTCCTATATAAAAGGCTACATCCTGTTCGTTTCCTATATAGAATCGGAAGTCGGTGAAAAGAGGAATCAGCACACCGGTGTCGTGTATGCCGTTATTTGAGTTGAAGCCATCGCCCCAGCCCCGGTAAGCGTCGGCATGGTTGTCGTCGCCATCTCCGGCGAACATGATATTCACACCGGCACCCACACCCATATAGAACCAGTCGGCATACTTGAAACCCTGGGATGTAGAGAACTCCAGGGAGCCGCAACCGTTTTTACCGACACCCGCCGTGTATGAGGCATCCAGTATACCCCTGTAATTCAAGCCCCCACGCAAGGCAGTGGAAAGCATATCGGTGGCCTGATTGACTGCCTGAAGATATTGTGCGTCCGCGCTCGCCGTTCCTCCAGCCAGAAAAACCAAAGCAGTGAAAATAGACTTAAACCTATTCATAATCTGTCCTCTATTTTCGGAATTAACATTTATTACACATAATTTGTTCGTATGTGACGAAACAATTTACCCCCGTGCCGCATTACTAATAAGGTACTGAAGATAGAGCGGACCGCAAAGAATCAGCCTGACGGCAAGAGCCGGAAGCCGGTCAGGTCCAACCAGTTCAGCGCAACTGTTTCGGTGGTATTGCACAATCCACAAAAAAATAGTAATTTTGCGGCAAATTTCGGACTACTGACAAACAGTTACCAAGAATATCCATATAACTTGATAAAGATAGAAATTTAGTTATGAAAATTGAAAAAATCGTAGGCCGTGAGGTCCTTGACTCACGCGGCAATCCCACAGTAGAGGTAGATGTAACCCTGGAAAGCGGCGCATTCGGCCGCGCGGCAGTGCCTTCAGGCGCTTCCACCGGCGTAAACGAGGCTCTTGAACTCCGCGACGGCGACAAGAACCGATACATGGGCAAAGGCGTACTCAAGGCTGTGGCCAATGTGAACGGCCCCATCGCCGACGCACTTGTCGGCATGAGCGCGTTGGACCAAATTGCCATTGACGAGAAGATGATTGCCCTGGACGGCACCGAAACCAAGAGCAACCTCGGAGCCAACGCGATACTCGGCGTTTCCCTGGCTGTAGCCAAGGCTGCCGCTGACTACCTTGACCTCCCCCTCTACAAATATATAGGCGGCGCGAACTCCTATGTTCTGCCCGTACCCATGATGAACATCATCAACGGTGGCGCACACTCCGACGCTCCCATAGCATTCCAGGAGTTCATGATTCGTCCCGTAGGCGCCTGCTGTTTCCGCGAAGGAATCCGCATGGGCACCGAGGTGTTCCACAACCTCAAGAGTGTGCTCAAGGCACGCGGCCTCTCAACGGCAGTGGGCGATGAGGGCGGTTTCGCTCCCGCTCTGGAAGGCACCGAGGATGCCCTCAACGTAATCATAGAGGCTATCCGCAAAGCCGGCTACGAGCCCGGCAAGGATGTCACTATAGGTCTCGACTGCGCATCCTCCGAGTTCTATAAAGACGGCAAATACGACTATACATGGAAGCAGGCCGACGGCCCCGTGTACACAAGCGAAGAGCAGGCCAAATACCTGGAAAAACTCGTCAACGAGTATCCCATCGACTCCATTGAAGACGGTATGGCCGAGAACGACTGGGCCGGCTGGAAGGTCCTCACCGACCTCATAGGCGACCGTTGCCAGCTCGTTGGCGACGACTTGTTCGTCACCAACGTCAAGTATCTGGAACGCGGCATCGCCGAGGGTTGCGCCAACTCCATCCTTGTCAAGGTCAACCAAATCGGTTCGCTTACCGAGACACTCCGTGCCGTAGAAATGGCGCAGCGCAACGGCTACACAGCAGTCATCTCCCACCGTTCCGGCGAGACCGAGGATTCGACCATAGCAGACATAGCCGTAGCCACCAACGCCGGCCAAATCAAGACCGGTTCAGCTTCACGCTCCGACCGCATGGCCAAGTACAACCAGCTTCTCCGTATCCAGGAACAGCTCGGCGCCGCCGCACGTTACGGATATTCCAAGATTGCCAAAAAGTAAGCGGGAATCTTAGACCTCCTTATATTCAAACACTAAAGATAGCGGACTTCGATTTGAAGCCCGCTATCTTTTTCACATTTTAGCTGACTGTCACGCCTGGATGTTTCCTTATATCGCAAAACATTCTGACAGGCAGTGTCAGAGAAATTTTGTATTTTCACATTTAATTGTTAATTTTGCATTTGAATGTTAACGGACCGATAAAACGCATATTTGTACACACCCTACAAAACAATGGTCTGGCAGAAACGTTAACATTTTATAAAGACCTTCAATGAAAAAGTACACTATCTGGATACTGACCATAGTCATGGCGCTGACTTTTGGCGGACTCATCTATGTGCAAATCACATATATGGAGAGAATGACAGGTATGCGCAATGAGCAATTCACTGAAAATGTGAAGCGTTCACTGAGCGCGACCTCCGCCTTTCTGGAACGCGAGGAGACGCTGCACTATCTGGAAGAAGACATCCAGGACATCGAGGCTGCCTTCTATTCGGACTTTTTCACAGCTCTACCCTCAGACCCTGATTCCGGAGGCAGCACTACCGTGCGACTGCCCCACACCGACCAAAAACTGCTGCCCTCCACCCCGGCAGGAGTATCCGGACAGTACAAGCGCGCCCAGGACATAATCCGCCAGCAATATCTATATCAGAAAGGATTGCTCAACGAGGTAATACTCAATATAATGCGCGAAGCACCCCGCCGCCAGCCCATGGAAAGGGCGGACTCCTCGCTGGTGCGCAAAAAACTGGGCGAAGAGCTGAAAAGCTGCGGCGTGAACCTGCCTTTCGAGTTCAAGCTCACCACTTCCAGCTCCACGATTTATGCCAGTCCTGGCTTTGATGCTCCGCTTGACAGCAAGGATGTGTACAGCCAGATGCTGTTCCCCACCAGCGACCGCCATTACTATCTGTACGTCTACTTCCCCACACGCGGCGACTATATCTTCGACTCGGTGCGCTTCCTAATCCCCACATTGGCCTTCACCCTTATCCTGCTGATAGTGTTCCTATACACTATCATCCTGGCCTTCCGGCAAAAGCGTATAACAGAGATGAAGAATGACTTCATAAACAATATGACGCATGAGTTCAAGACTCCCATCTCCACCATTTCACTGGCCGGACAGATGCTTGCCGATGACTCCGTGCGCAAGTCTCCCACTATGCTCAAGCATCTCTCGGAGGTAATCACCGCCGAGAGCAAACGCCTCCGCTTCCAGGTGGAGAAGGTGCTTCAGATGTCTATGTTCGACAAATCCCAGCCTAACCTCAAACATTCGGATGTAGACGCGAATGCTGTCATAGAGCAGGTGGTGAACTCCTTCAAAATAAAAGTGGAAAAGTATGGAGGCTCTTTGGAAATGGACCTTAAAGCCACCGACTCAATAATATATGTGGACGAGATGCACTTCACCAACGTACTGTTCAATCTGCTGGACAACGCAGTGAAGTATATGCGCGATGACGTAGAGCCGCACCTCTTTATCGGCACCCGCGATTTGCCGGACCACAAGCTGGAAATCACAGTCAAGGACAACGGCATCGGCATAAGGAAAGAGCATCTGAAACGCATCTTCGAGAAATTCTACCGCGTGCCTACAGGCAACCGGCACGATGTAAAGGGCTTCGGCCTTGGCCTGGCATACGTCTGGAAAATAATCACCGAGTTCAAGGGCCATATAAAAGTGGATAGCGAACCGGACGTAGGAACCGTTTTCCGAATCACCCTCCCTCTCGGCAAAACGCAATAATTCCGTACAGTCCGTATTATCTTGACAAAAGAATAGAAATAAGAATTTAAACAGCCTCTAAAATCGCATCTCCACACAACACTTTAAGCGTTAAAAACGTTTTAACTAAAAGAAAATAAAAATTAACAACATACATTATGGATGACAAACTAACAATCCTGCTTTGCGAGGACGACGAAAACCTGGGAATGTTACTCCGAGAGTTCCTTATGGCAAAGGGATTCAGCGTAGACCTTTTCCCAGACGGAGAGAAAGGCTACAAGGCCTTTCTTAAAGGCAAATATGACCTCTGCGTGCTGGATGTCATGATGCCCAAGAAAGACGGCTTCACTTTGGCCAAGGAAATCCGCGGTGTCAATTCAGAAATTCCTATCGTGTTCCTTACAGCGAAGAACATGAAAGAAGATGTACTGGAAGGTTTCCATCTCGGCGCAGACGACTATATCACCAAGCCTTTCTCTATGGAAGAACTTGTAAGTCGTATAAGCGCTATACTGCGCCGTGTACGCGGCAAGAAGGAGAAAGAGATAACCATGTACCGCATCGGCCAATTCACTTTCGACACACAGAAGCAGACCCTGGTAATAGGCAACGAGTCCAAGAAACTCACCACAAAGGAGAGCGAGTTGCTGTCTCTGCTATGCGCGCACATGAACGAGATGCTGGAGCGCAACTATGCCCTCAAAAACATCTGGGTAGACGACAACTACTTCAACGCCCGAAGCATGGATGTCTACATCACCAAGCTGCGCAAGCTGCTAAAGGATGACCCATCTATCGAAATCATAAATATCCATGGCAAAGGGTACAAGCTGATTGCACCTACCGAAGATTAAGATTCCGATTCTTGTAAACTTATAGAAAAACGGGGATGCGTCTGACGCGCATCCCCGTTTTTCTATTCGGCCTTATGCTTTTCACATGGCTTGACCAACCTTAGTGAGCCGGAGAGACGTATTACCCGGTGGGTCGGAGGTTCTTTAGGTTTGGCGTAATGTACAATTACTGGAACAGCGCCGTATACAAGGGGAGATGAATCTGACTCCACCGTATAGTAAGCATGCGGATTCAGGACCGGATACAGCAGCGGCAGCTCATTGGGGTTCAGGTTGTGAAATGTAGCGCCATTATTAAGCAGTCGCCTCATATTATCCCAGCCGTAATCGCTTCTGGGCGAAAAACAAGCCGCCGAGAACATACTGTACAGAAGAATCATGACCGAGCAGAGAATCTGCCACTGACCACGCATCCAACTGACGCATAGGGGAACGACACCGCACGGCAGCGGCAGGTAGGGATAGCTGTATCGGGCATTGCGAAGCAGACTGCAATACTGCACGGCAAAGATACTCAATGCCCCGCATATCAGCATTACAATCATATAGTTCCGCTCGGCTGACGGGCGACAGGCGTCCCTGAACCTCGCACGGCGGCAGTAAATGCCAACGGCAAGCAGAAGCGCTAAAAATATCAGCAGAGGAAGGGTGAAGCCCTCCCCTACTATGTCGCGAACAAAGGCTGCATCGAATACGCCGTCAATGCTGCCGAAGGCGCGGCTTTTATGTACTGAGCCGTGCGTCAGGAAATTAAAAAAGCCGGCATACATCACACGGGCAATCAGCAATGAACAGAATCCTGCCGACAGAGCTGTCACAGTAAAGCGCGATATATGTCTGCGAGGCGCTTTCCCCGCCAACAGAGCCGCTATGCAGCCTAACGGTAAAAGAAGCAGGCAGAAACTGTTCAGATAACCGGTAGAAAGACAGAGCGCGGCAGAAAAAGAAAGTGAAATTCCACTGATACAAAGCTGCCGGCCAGACATCTCCGGCTTTTCAAAAAGCAGGAACAGCGCGTAGGCATACCAGACTATGCCGAGCATTGAAAGCTGATATTCACGTAAAAGCGCCCCACACTCCAAAGTACCCGGGCCGAGCATGGCCATAGCCACACAGGCGGCCGTAAGCCACGGACTTCCGCGAGTGAGCCTGCTCATCAAACTCCAGAGCATAAGATAAGCGACAGCCAGAAAAAACAGATTCAGCAATCCCCCTGTCCGGACAATCCGCACCGGGTCCCATCGCGTCGTGTCTCCCAGGACGATACGCAGAGTCATGTAATACAGACTGGCGTGGGGTACGTCGCGATTATCGGCGTAAAGCGAGGCGATGTCTTCGGAAACGGGATGCGCGGCTATCAGCTCCCGCTGAAGCCGCTCACCGGTATAAGTGCCAGGTTCAATCCCCTTGCAGTAAGCAGGGTTGCACTGTGCCAGCATCACCGAATATACCTCATCCGGGTGCATCTGCACACGTTCCCGCACGTTCAGCCAACCTATAAGCAATACATACAGGAACAGACCCCACTTCAGCAGCGGCTTCATGCCAGGGCGATTTTCAGAATTTCCGCCGGAGTGGAAACTATATGGTCGGCAAAAGATTTACGCAGATGCGAGACAGGGCTGAAGCCCCAGGTCACTCCGACATTCTCCACACAGGCACGCCTGGCTGTCTCGATATCTACCGCCGAATCGCCCACATACAGGACATCGGCCTTAGGCGTGGGACACTCCAGCAGCGCAGTGAAAATAACCGAGGGGTCCGGCTTGATAGGACGGCCTTCCACCTGCCCCAACAAAGCCACAAACGGAATGTCCGGGAAGAAATGAGTCACGATAGCCTGGACCGCCTTCTCATACTTATTGGATGTGACCCCAATCTTAATCTCCTTCTGCGTAAGTTCCTGCAGCAGTTCCGGTATGCCCTTATAGGGCACAGTAGTGTCGCAGCAGTGCTTGTCGTAATACTCCTTGAAATACCCTATCATCTCGTCTACCTGCGAAGGAGAGGCATCAGGCTGGGCGCGTTCTATAAGACGGCGCACGCCATTGCCTACCATAAAGGGATAAGCGCTGAGCGGATGTGTCTTGAATCCACATTCATCAAGCGCATGGTTACAGGCCAGGCCGAGGTCATTGATTGTATTGAGCAGGGTCCCGTCAAGGTCAAAAAGCACTAATTTCTTCATATTCAAAAATATTAGAAGGGGTATCCGATAGAGAAGTGGAAACTGGAATCGCGGCCCCACCGGGGATGAATCAGGGGCCACGGTTCCTGGCCCCGCGCCGGATTGTGAGCCTTCATACCCATATCGACACGTATAAGGAAATAATTGAAGTTCAATCGCAAACCCACACCATAGGAGGCAGCCAGCTGCTTGTAGAAACTATTGAAATGGAACATACCTCCCTCCTGATTCCGGTAAGAATGAATGGTCCATATATTACCGGCATCCACAAACAAAGCGCCTTCAATCACCCAGAATAGTTTGGCCCGATACTCGACACCGAGAGTAAGGAGTATGTCGCCGCACTGATTTATAAAAGAGCTGACCGTATTGCTGGCATCGTAGCTGCCCGGACCCAACGTGCGCACATCCCAGCCACGGACTCCGTTGGCGCCACCTCCGTAGAAACGTTTCTCAAATGGAAGGATACGCGAATTGCCGTATGGATACGCCACTCCCACAGCGGCATGGAAAGCCAGGGAATTACGGCTGTCAAAGGAATGGGTCAAGCCATATTCCGCCTCCGCCTTAGCGTATTGAGAATAGCGGATGCCGAATACCTTGTACGGATTCTCGCTCACATTCTCGCGATGCGTGAAGATGCTGTTTATGGCATACAGCAGGTTACCGGCTATCTCGGCATTCACTCGCAGGGTCCACACGTCAGACTGTATTTTGTGTATGTAGGGATTCTCGTTCCGCTTGTTGGAATAGTAATAGCGATAAGCCATACTCATTATGAAGTGGTCCTCGTAGCTATAGCGCAACAGCGGGTTGTCCGGAGCTATCTGGTCTATAAAATCGTTGGTGCTTTCAGGCAGATAGACATAATTGATGTCTATAGGGGTCCACACATGCCTGCGGGCACGCAGACGTTCCTTCCAGGTATAACTCATTCCGGCGTTGGCAATAACGCGGGTATACTCAGGCCGCTCCTGGTAGTTCATGGAGACATGCAATTCCGTGGTGGCCTGGATGCGACGCTTGAAGCGAGAACTTAGAAGAGGCATCTTGAATTTGGGAAATTCAAGTCCGAGGTTGAGAGAATATTCCATGTACCGGTTATGCAGCAATCCCTCCAGGTTTCCGGAAATGGACTCGTAAGCGCCGCGCACTTTGGCGGTAAACGTTTCCGAGCCACGGCCTATATTGCGATGAGAATAGCCGATAGCGGCGGCCACACCCAGGTCTCCCTCGGAATTGGTACCCTCTACCTCAAAACTGATGGACTGGCTCTTGCCTGGAGTAAGCAGCACATACGCATCCAATGTATTGCCTGAAGCCGGCACCATCTGCACATTCACAAAGCGCAGTATTTCAAAGCGTCCGAGCGACTGATAAGTGCGGGTGACATAGCGCTCGCGGTAAAGATTGCCGGCTTCTATAAATATATTCTCGCGCAAAGTCTTCGGATTAAGATAAGGCTTGCCGTCGCTCAGTATGGTCAGACCGTCTTGTACAAGAGTGTCAGGCAGGGAAATGTCCCGTAGACTCATCATCGTGGCGGGGTTGTAGTTCATGACCACAATGACGCGGCGCACACGACAAGGCTCGTACAGCATGGCGGAGTCCGGGTCCGACGGCTCCGGACGGGAATGTGGGATATCCACCAATACCGTAAGGTCCACGGCGGTGCTTCCGGCTGTGGTGTCCGCACTGAAACGGATATTGTCTTTGGAATAACCCCAATAGCCACGGTTCCGCAAATCGGCAGTGATGCGGGAACGCTCGGCATCCAGCATATTCATGTCTAAAAGTTCACCGGCGGTCAACAGGGAATTACGCAGACGGCGGTCAATGACAGCACGTATGGAGTCATCGGCGACCACATAGCTTATATTTTTCAGGACATGGGGTCTGCCCGGTAATAGAGTGTATGTCACATCCATACGTTTTTTAGCAGGAGTCGGCATAGTGTCCACTTTCACCTGTGCAGAAAGGAACCCCTTGTTTACCATGGCCTGGCGCAACTGTTTGGCAGACAAGTCCGTAAGCTCAGGGTTGTATATCACCGGCGGCTCGCCCAGACGGCGCACCCACCGATTCCACCACTTTGTGGTATCCCTGCCGCTCATGTTGTAGACACCGAGCTGCAATTTGGCGCTCCACAGGAATTTATGGTTAGGAATCTGACGCAGATACATGGCCATCTGCTCTTCATCTATGGTCCCGGTAGAATCCTCCACCTTAATATCCACAGTGTTGAGCAGCAGCTTCCCATCCGGCACATGACGCACTGCCGAACAGGACATAAAAACCCAGACCGAACCCAACAGCAAAGCCAGGCTCAGAAACGAAGCGATATGTCGCCACCGGGAACGGGGACAGGAACGACTGCTCATCTGTTCATAAAAAGGGCGGGGACATACCCCGCTCAACAGAGTGCAAAGTTAGCAAAAAAAATCAACACCGCAAGCATTTGCCGTCAAGGGGGCACAGCCGTCAGCGAGCCAGGGACATATTGACAGAAATGCCGTAGTTGGTGTTGGAGGTGGGATAGGAGCTGTTCGATACCAGCGGCGTGTTCACCTGGTGGTCGAAGAAGGCTCCGAGAGTGATTCTGCGGGACATGACATACTGGGCAGAGAAGTTTATAGACAGTGTCTGTGTTCCGTTCTGCGCCTGTGTGAAAGCAGACTCTATCTTTCGTATAAGGCTCTGGTTGTTGGCGAAAGAGAAGTCCAGGTTCATCGTCAGGTCATTGCTTACGCCACCCTGCGAGGAGCCAATCTTAAGTATCTTGTTGAAATTGGCTATCTTGTAGCCTGCACCCACTGTCACCTGCTTGCTCGTGGCCTCCACTATCTGACCGGCAGAGGCGTTAAGGCTAAGGGTACGCGAGTCGCGATATTCCATATTGAGGGTGATGCCGTTGTTCAAGGTGGCATTGACCCCTACGAGGGGAGCGAACTTTTCGGTAATGGTCACAGAGGAAATGTTGTAAGGCGACGATGGGATAGGACTCTGTGTCTGCTCGTCGAGAGTGAAGCCCATATCTCCATCTACCCCTATCCAGTTAAGATATGAAGTATAGGAACCGACAGAATAGGTACACTGGTAGGCATGGCTCAGAGTAAAGCTCTTGAACATCTTCTTGAACCAGGGCATCTGCATAAAGCCATCGTACGTCACACGCCAGTTGGGACGGATAGCGCTCAACGAAGGAAAGGCCGTGAGCGCTACCTTATGAGCGTCCTGACCGGAATATGCGGCGAGGAAAGCAGGAATGAGCACGTCGGAACTATTGGAGGAGACGCCGCCCACCTCAGGGTCGAACTCGGTGCCTCCAAGAGGATTGCCTTCCATGAATCCTCCGGTGGGATATGATTTGCCCCGGTACTGCGCCTCGTAGCGCCCGGCTACCACGGGAATATTATTAAGGAAGTCCGTGAACGCCTGCGACGCATATCCGTCTTCAGCCTTGGAACCCCGCAACGCCGTGGCTATGGCAATATGGGTTTTGGTGAAAGAACCGCTGCGGGTGGTAGGCATATCGGCGTACATGAACTGCACCTGCTGAGTGCGGTTGTCCGTACGGTTGTTGGTGAGAAGAATCTTCAGACCGCGTATAGGCTCGAGATTCAGTTCGAAATTGAACTCCTGAGTGGTACTCCAGATGGCAGGCGAAATCTGGGTGGCGTCCGTGAGGAGCCAACCGCGTGCCAAAGCTTTGTCCAGATAGGATTCGTCAGTAAAACCGAATGCAAAGTCAAGACCCGGCGACATAGGCCCGTAGTTCCTGCTCTGTCCGAAGACATCACCCACGTCGGGAATGAAAAGCGGCAGGTTCATGGAATGGGACTGGCGCCACTTGAAGCTGAAATTGCGAGGCATCAGCAACACACGCGTGGCATAGTCCGCCACATTGCGCCAGGCCGGCAACTTGTCGGAAGCCTTGACTTCAGTCACAATCAAAGTTATATCCCTCGGGCCCTTGTCCAGAATCTGAATGGTGTTGTCATCCACTGTCTTTGTCTTTAGCGAAACGCGCTTGCCATGTTCCATAGCGGTGACTTTCACTTTTTTGGCCTTGAGATTATGTTTCACCACTGTTATGGTGTCAGCTTCCAGATAGATTGCTTTCTCAAACTTCTTAGGCTTGTCTTTCTCCTTGTCCTTCTTTATATTCCGCGCCCTGTTGTTGCTGTTGCGTGCCGATGTGGAAGAAGAGAAGCGTTTGTTCACCTCCTTGAAATATGGCACTTTGCCGAAAAGAGTCTCGAAGTTGAGGCGGGCATCGGCATTCCAGGTGGACTGATTCTGAATTGTATTTCCAAGATAGACATCATCCACTGTGGCACCCCGGTCCCATTTGTAGACAGCGTTATACGAAACATTTGCAGTGAGATAATCAAGTACCGGAATACGGTTGAACGGCGCACGATAAGAAGCGGTGAAGGTCTGATTGTAATTCCAAGGTGTACCGAGGCCCTTTATGGAATTCCAAACCGTGTCTCTCCACTCCTTGTACTTGTCGGGAAACAGTTTCTTGTTCACGGCCCCGATTGTCTCCTCTATGCGGGCTGTGGTGTTTGAAGCGAAGGTAAAGGAAAGGCTCTTGGTAAGGTTCCAGGTAAGGTTCAGCTGACGGTCCCAGATGAAATTCTTGCTCACCTGCACCGGAAGTTCGAAGAACTGGTCTACCTCCGAGCGCGTCTGCTGCTCATAATAGTACCTGGATATGTTCGTGTAGAAGCTCAGCGAGCTGAACAGCCAGTTAAGCTCCCAGTCTTTCAAGAACTTGGCCCCCTTGCTCTTTCCTTTGATGGAGGAGAACGGCTTCCAGCCCTTGATTACCGGATTATAGGTATACTGGAATGAGCCCTTATAGTCGTTGGTGTTCTCGTACTCAGTGACAGGGTCTACATTCTTCTGCTTGTTGAAGGAGAAAGAAGCCTGAAAGTTGGCAGGGTCCCAGGGCATCGGGGTCTTGCTCTGCACATTGAATTTAAGTCCGGATATGGAGAAACTCTCCACTGTCTTGTTAGTGACGGCAAAGCCTTTTATCGAGTCCTTCTCCTGTTTTGTAGTCACTGCGTCCAACGCATCCTTAAGAAGGATGTCCTGGTCCAAAGGGTTGTACTTGGGTGTTGTCTTTTCCTTTGAGATAGAGTAATATATGGGTGCATTGAGTTTGGCCTTCTCCGGCAGCAGACGCCCCAGGTCCGCCTGCACGGCCACATTGTACTGCTCGTAGTCGTCCAACCTGCGCGACGCCAGACCCTGGTCCACGCCTCCGAAGCCCGCAGTCTCTATATGGGCTCCGGCATTGACCGAGGCCACGTCTGAGATGCCAAGGTTTACATTACCCTTCACTGCCCAACCTCCGCTCTCGTCAAAGTCGGTGACCTTCAGCTCGTTTACCCATACGGTACCGGCTTTGGTGGTGTTGCTCTTATTGCGCACGCCTATCAGCATGACTCGGACATCGGAGAGCGACGGGTTACCGAGTACAGATATAGTGTTTGCCTCATTGTCAGGGTCTCGCTCTGAATAAAGGATATTGTAGCCCACCCCCTCTATACCGGCCGAGCGGTCATGGTTGCGACGTGTCTTTATGGCAGGGAAAGCGCTCAAGGCAAGGTCAAGACGGTTGTCAAGTGGCCACACTATGCGGCGGTCGGCGCTGCTGAGGTTTTTGTATGTACCCGCAGGAGTTATGTCAAGCGGTATCTCGTATTCGTAATAATTGTTCTTGACATCGGAACCCAGGCGGATGAACATAGCCAGGTCACCGTTGCGAAGATTGGTGACATTATCCACAAGCGCCTCGGCGTGGACCCACATCTGCAATCGCTTGTAGATACGCAGGTCATTCTGAGTATTCTTGTACACGCCACGGGCATCGCCGGCCTGCAGACCGGTTACCTTCAACGACATGGACTGCTCGTTGAGCAACGTGGCCTGAGCCTGCCCGGGGTCCTGGATACGGGTCACATCCGGAGGAAGCACGTAGTTCACCGGCTCACGTTCGGAGTTCTCCTCGATGTTGACGATACTCATATCCAGCTCGCCTTCGGCCGGAGAATCGTCACGGCTGTTGAGGTTGAACCCATAGTCCCGCCACTCGCCGCGCACCAGTTCCAGGGTAGCGAAACGCAAGTGGGTCACAGCTTTGAATCCGGTCATGAACATACGGGCGAAACGCACTGTACTCCAGTCGTTGATACCGCCAATCACTTTGTCAGGCTGACGCAAGGGTATCTTGAACTGATACCACACCACATCCTGATATGTGCCGTTACGCACCAATTTTCGGTAGGCGCGTTTGTCTGTTATATAATTCTTGCCCACTTCCAGGTCTTCGGGACGGATAGAGACACGATACTGGAAATAGCGCTCGTACTCATTGAGGGTGTTGTCCTGGTTTATGTCTTCCACGTCGGGCACCGTGCGGGCGCTCTGGTAGTAGGGATTGTCGCTCTGTTCCGGGGATAAGGAGTTACCCTCCACGCCATTGTAGTGTTTGTAGCGCTCCAGAATGGTACTCTTGTTGTCATCGTACCAGGGAGAACGATAGAAGTGATAATTGTCCTGCGCCGGGTCGGTGAAGACGGAGAATGGATTCTCGCTCATCTCGGCTACAGTGGCAGGGGAAAGTTTCCGACGCATATTGTCCAGGAACGTGGAATAGGAGGAGAAAGTGAACTCATCGGCATTGGGCAATCCGTCAAGACCGACATCCTGCATAGGCCGGGCATTTTCGGCGTTCTCAAAGGCATAAGTCAGTGAGTTCTGGGTAGAGACACGTCCCCAGTTGGTTTCGGTCATGAACTGGTTGGAGCCGTCGATGGGTATACCGTTCTCATAGCTCTTCAGGCCATCCTTAAGAATATCCTCGCTCAACTCACCGAAGTTGAAATAGAGGTCACCGCCTTCGGTATTCTTAAGTTCAGGGTCCAGGAAGGGGTCCATCATCCAGAACTGGATATACTCTACATTGGAGGTCTCGAAGTTGGTATTATCCATTTTGCGCATAATGCCGCCCCAACGCTTTTCAGGGAACAGCAGATTGCCCTGTTCGTCAATGTCTGTGTCGTCCAGGTTGTAGGGACCGCGTTCCGTAGGATAGAACGATAGGTTAAGCGTCTGTAGGGTCTGAGCCTCGCCGTAGTTCTGCTCCCTGTTGGGAAACAGCTCATTCGTCGTGATTTCGCGCACGTAGGGGTTGGAGAGCTGGTCCAGGTCGTTGCGCAGATAACCCGGTATCTGACTTGAGTTTTTCTGTGTGAACAGACGATCGATGTAATACCATGAGAGGAGCGCGCGGTTCTTGCCGTAAGTAACATCATTGGTAAGGGCCGCCTCGGGGAACAGGGGGTCCGAACCGCCGTCGTAAGGAGTGGAGGCCAGGAACCAGGAATAGGGAGAGCGCATATCTATGCCGGTCTGTGAGGACTCGAAGTCGTCGATATAGGCAGAGCCGGAAGCGGAACCGGTTTTCTGCGGGTGGGGCAGCAACTGCGCGAACTCGGCGGTCAGGCTGAGGGAGGAAGGCGTGGTGGCGTTAACAGTCGGAATCTTGTTCAGTAGATTGGTAAGCCACATGAACTGAGTATTGTAGCTCAGATTCATGCCCCACATAGTATTGTTAATCACCTCATCGCCAAGATTCACCTTCTCGGTGAGGGCTTTCTCGGAAAAATGCAGAAGTGTGGCCCCTAAAGTAAAATCCTTGCTGAACTTATACTGTGCGTCCAGACCGAGGAGAGTCTTGCGCTGCATGGAGAATAGGCTCTGGTTTTCCAGACGCACACTTACATTGGTACCGGAGTCAATGATACTCTGGTTGGTAATGGTGACTATACCCATGGTGTAGTCCACTGTATAGTCGGCGTTCTCGGTCAGTGTCACGCCGCCGGCAGTCACCACGACCGACCCTCGGGGCACATTCATGGCTCCGAGACGTATCTGGGCCCCGTTGCTGGCCTGATATTCACCTACAAGGGAGAATTTGTTTTTATCGGCAAACTGACGTGCCACAGTCAGGGTAGAGTCGTAAAGTTCCGTATAGGCATACGGGCGCGCCAACGCTTCATCCCCTATTTTGTTAATCAGGTTCCGGCCGAAAGGCTCAGCCACCGGGAAGATAATCTTACCCGTAGAACTCTGTATGGTGTACCCCTCAACATAGTCGAAGAAACCGTCGGGATTGCTCTCCTGGTTGTTGTCCAAGCGGTCCAGATTCATCACCTGCAACAGACTCTGATTGGCTATGGGCCCTACGGGGAGATACACTATTTCAGTACCTGTGGTGTCACTCAGATACTTTATGTTGAGTTTGAAATTCTTTTGCTGAAGCTGGTAAGCGCCCAACGAATAGACGTTCTTCATCATCAGCTTCCACATAGGAAGTTTGGGCGAGATGGTGGTGCCTCGCAGCATTTTCAGATAAAGGCTCTGAGCTGTATTGGAAACGTCGTTGGAGAACTCGCCCACCTGATAGACCTTACCGTTGTAAGTATATTCGAATGCGACGGCCAGCACCTCGTCCGAAGAGAGAGCCGACTTCAGGGAGATATATCCGAGAGTGGAGTTGAGAGTATATTCGCTGCTCTTAAGCAGGCGGGCGCTTTCGACCTTCTCGTAGTCCTCGCCGCCATTTATGCCGTATGCGCGCAGAGGCTCAAGCGCCTGGGTCACCTGATTGATGTTTCGTGCATCCGGATATTCGGTTTTAATCACTGACAGCAGATTGTTGCTTTGGTTGGTAGGAACGGGCATGGACATATCGGGCACCCAGTAGTCGTTGGCCAGATTGGTGTTCTCACCCAGGTCCATGAAGCCCACGAAGTTGCGGCTCTCGTCATATTTGCCGCTCTTGTTGGTGACCCATACCTCGATACGTGTGATGTTGACGCCGCTGCTCACATGAGGCAGACGCGAAGCGAACCGGTCGTAATTCTGATAGAAGAACTGGGAAAGGAAAAAATGGCGGTTGGCGTCGTAGTCATCCGCCTTGATAGAAAAGGAAGTGGTCTGCACGCCGCCCTGCGTATTGACCGTCTTGCTCTCCGAGTTCTGCTGGGAGATAAGTCCGGTAAGAGTCAGCTTGCCGAACTGCAGCTTCGTCTTAAGACCGAACAGCGCCGTGCTACCCTTTATAAGCGAGGACCCGGTGGTCATGCTCACATTACCGGCCTCTATCAGCTTTATTATCTCATCCTCCTTGCCCTCGTAGGCGAGCTTCAGGTTTTTAGAGTCAAAGTCGAAAGTCGCGTCGGTATTATAGGTCATATTGAACTTCATCTTGTCGCCTACCGACGCATTGATTGTGGCCTGTATTTTCTGGTCGAAGTCAAAATATGTCTTACGGCGCTGATTCTCGTTCAGTGCCGGATTATCTGTCTTATTGCTCTTTACTCCGAGATTCAACTGAATGGAGCCCTGGGTGTTAAGACGGACACCGCCGGGGCCGAACACCTTCTCCAGGGGGCCGAGAGCGAAGTTCATATCCAAAATGTTGAAGGGCTGCTTCTCTTTCTCCTCGAATATTTCCGCATTGCGTTGCTGGAAATAGTCAATCATGTCATTGCGCACCGCCAGATTGTTGTATTGGTCGGCGGTCATCTGGTAAGGAGTGACCACATCCATATCTCCGACTTTAGTGTGAATCACGTAAAGGCCGGTGGCAGGGTCGAAGTAAGCCTCGGTCTTGATATTCGAAGGGTCGCGCAGGTCGGCTGCGAACTCGCGGCCCGCATAGTCGGCATACTCCCGGGGCAATGTGGTCTGCACAGGAGAAGGGAGGATAATACTGTCCGGTATATGGCCGCCCACATATTGTACCGGCGGGTCTGAGGGCGGTGGCTTAAGTCCGCCGGCAGAGGAGCTTTTACGAGCCTGCGGGGTAGCCATAACCACAGTCAGGACCGATGCCATAAGCATGGTCCAGACTGTAAACGCTATATTTCTACGTGCCGGTGATGACATATCCAGTCAGTCTCAGTTCTATCTCCCGGGGACGATTTTCACATCATCTTCAGGGCCCTCTTCACAGATTCCTCCACTGAAATCGCGGGGTTGTCTTTGAAGAGCCGTTTAAGTGTTTTCTCGCTCTGCGGCTTGGCGAATCCAAGCATCAGAAGGGCGGCAAGAGCCTCATCGTATGCCGCAGATGTCACCTGAGCCTGACTAAATAACGCCGCATCACTTACTTTTATTTTATCCTTAAGGTCAATAATGATGCGCTGGGCGGTCTTCCCTCCTATTCCTTTCACTGCCTTCAGCATACTTTCCTGGCCTGTGGCGACTACATTTTCTATATCCGTAACCGTCAACGAGCTCATTATGAGACGTGCTACGGCAGGTCCTACCCCGCTCACCCCTATGAGAAGACGAAAAATCTCGCGTCCCCTCCTGCTCGGAAATCCGAACAGCAGATGCGCGTCCTCGCGTATGGACTCATGGATGTAGAGTTTTGCCTCGGTCTTGTCCTGAAGGGCCGAATAGTCTATAAGATTTATATTCACATCATAGCCCACGCCGCCGCAGTCTATTACCGCGCTGGCAGGTGTCAATTCGGCGATTTTGCCGCTTAAGTAGTCAAACATACCTCTTGCAAAGGAACTTGTGTCATTTAAAAATAATAGGCACCGGATACTGATTCGCTTTCTGCTCCTCCGGCTTCACGGCATCCTGTTCCCGCGCAGGATTCGCAACCGGCTTCTTATCTTTTTTCTTACGCCGGAATATACCTGGCAGGAAACGGTCAAAGTCCTTCTTGTAGACTATACCCACACCTTGAGTGGTGAGCGCCGACCGCAGATAATAATTCTGGTCATTGAAATGGTTGTAAGCCTTAAGACGCAGCGAGCCGGAGCGGTTAAGCAGATACTCTATGTCAAAGTCTCCGATAAAGGTCGTCGAGGAGGTGGCCCTGTCGCGATAACCCAGATTGCCGTTCAATAACAAGCGGTTATTGAGCAACGTGGAGGAAAGAGCCAGGTCTACCTCCATATCCGAGAAGTCTCCGCGCTCGGTGTGGACATAGGGGGAGAATGTCCACCCTGGCGTAAGCTGTCCCAGCATACTCGACAGTTGAGTGGTCAGGGTGGTGGAGGCCACTGAGGCAAGCTCATTGTTCGCCCCCTCTGTACTCATATAGTCCGGAGTGTAAAAACGGTTCAGAGCCAGCAGATACACTATCTGACGGTTCATCATATCGGATGTGGAGACAATACTCTTCACCTTACGCGCCACATCCTCGGTAAGAGTGGGCAGCTCGATGTCGAAATTGACATCGGGACTCTGCATCGGTCCTGTCACCTGCAGAATTGCCTCCACAGGCACATTGGTACGGTTCAGCTCCCTGTCGTCCGCAAAGGACTTGTCCAGGTCGGTGAGCGAAGTATTCACCCTGTATGCCGCGGTGATGTCAAGGTCCGCAGCCAAAGGGTCGCCGGTGAATGTAATCTTGGAACCCTCACGTATCTTGAAGTCGCGCACTATCACGTCCTGCATAGTGAAATTGTAACTTCCTCTGGACAGCCGGTAAGTGCCGTACAGGTCCAGCTCGCCCTCCGAGTTGTAGGACATACGCAGGTTGCCCTCGCCGTTGGCCTTGATGCGGTCTCCCGCTATAGGGTCCATCACAATGGTCAGGTCGGCGCTCGGGGTCGCCGTAATACGTATATCCATAGCATAGCGTGTGGGGCTGTCGGCACGTCTGGCATCGGAGCGCAGTCTCCGCTCAAACTCCCGCACATACCAGGGACGCTCGTCTACAGTATCCTTTTGCTCCGTACGGACAGCCTCCAGCGCCTCCTTGCGCTTGTCTGTGAACGTCAGGAACTCAAAAGTCTCGGCCTCCTCGGTGTCCGACAGCACGAAGGTGAATGTGGAACGCGGAGCGGTGGTCATATCCACCTTTATGTCTATGAAACCGGGCACTCCGTGTATGCTGCCTGAGCCGTTGCCGTATATGGTGCCGTACCATACAGGATTCAGAGCCGCATTGGTGTCGTAAACCAGGAAGTCCCTGGCGTTGGTGAACTTAAAGTCAAAGCCCGGATTGTGGAAGAACTCATGGGTGACACGTCCGTTAAACAAAGCGGTGTGTCCCTCACGGTCCCGCACCTTGACATTGTTTATGATTATGTTTCCCGGTGTCATGGTCACGGAGTCCCTCACAGTGTAGTATGTGTTGAGTACATCGACCTTCATGCGCAGGGAGTCGGCGAACACTTTACCCGTAAGGTCTATGTCCTTGAATGTTCCATAAAGGTGTACGTTGCCGGAAGCTCGTCCCTCCACCGAAGAGGTGAACGCCGCCATGAAGGGCTTAAGGAAACCGATGTTTACTTTATTCGCATTGCAGAACAGGCTCAGCGAGTCTCCCACAAAGAAAATGTCGCCGTAGATACGAGCAACCTGATTGCGCCGCTCACGTATGTCCGCGTCCAGATACACCGCTTTCCGCTCCATGTCCAGATGACTCTTGATGTATGCGTCGCCCAATACACTCCGGTTATAAGTCATGTCGCTGACCAGCAAGTCACCGGTACTTACATCAGGCGAGGAGGTGAATACCGAGGAGGCCGTAAAAGTGCCGGAAGCACGTCCGCCGAATTGCACATACTCTATGCCGAGTGTCTCGAACACATAGTCAAGGTCGATGTCGCGCAGACTCACCTTCACGGTGTCTTCCGGCGAAGAGGTCGCCACACCGTCTATCAACGCATATTGCCCGGTACGGTGTACCCTCACTCCGTCTATACGCACAGACTTGTCAGAGTACCGTATCTTGGCCGGGTCTATGTACCAGGCCGTGTCATTGACAGCGAACTTGGAGCGGTTCACATCGATTTCTATCAGGCTCTTGCCCGTATCGGGGTCTTTGCCGAATATCGTGCTGAGGGACACTTTCCCATTGTAAGCGCGTTTACGCCCCAAGTCCCAACGCACCTCCGTGTCAAGGACATTGTTCCCGGCGGTGCCCTCGACCTGGAAACTTATGTCGCCTTTCTTGTTAGGCACTATTGTACCTAAAAGGAGGCGGCATCGCCTGTCGGCAGTATCGACGTTCAGACTCAGATGTGTGTCCTTAAGCAGCTTGTCCTTGCCCTGCCGCAAGTAAGGCACGTCCATATTCAGAGCCGCCACTCCACGACGTGAGTCATAATTGCCGGAGAGTTTCAAGTCCTCGAACAGGGTTACCGGACTCTTGAGCCGTTCAAGAAGTCCGGCATCCTTCTTCAGCAATAAGCTGAACTCGAAATTCTGCCTGCCTCCGGAACCTTTTGCCGGTCCTTTCACCAGGTCAGGCATAAAGCAGGAAGCCAACTCCTTGAAAGACGCCGGAAGACTCTGCAAGTCGTACTCTCCGGTTACAGTCATGTCGAAATAGTCCGAGGTAATGCTTAATCTGTGTGGCAATTCCCCTCTCAGAGACTCCACATACAGGTTTTCACACACGATTTCGGGGTACCGGGCAGAGCTGAACCGCAGTCCGCTTGCATCCACGATACCGGCCACATTCGCAAGGCTGTTGCCCGTCAGGGATGCGTGTATCACTCCGTTCAGAGTCGTATTGTCGTAAGGTGTGCCGAGGTTCAGAGCCGACACGTTGAGCATGCGGACATCAGCGTTCAGTTCAAGCTGCGAGGCCACATCCGCCAATGTGACAGAGCCCTCTATGTCAAAGTCCAGGTTAGGGTCTGACGCATGGACCTCCCCCTCTACGCGCCGGCCATCCTTGGTGACGTCGGCCTTGATGTCGGAATATGCGTATTTCCTGTACGTGAACAGAGGCACATCCACAGTAGCGTGTCCGTCCACATCCTTACCCTTTATTGTCACCTCGGCGTCCACGTCGGCTATCAGTTTGCCGAAATCGGCCTTGTCAAGCAGACTGCCCAACTCGAAGCCGGGTGTATGCACACTTCCCTTTATATAATGTGCGTTTGTACCTGTCTGCCTGTATGTGGCATCGATGTCCGCTTCCCCCTGCGCCACGGATATATGTCCGTCAAAACCGGCATCGGAGGATGACCCTGACACCTTGGCGTCTACCTTCACATCCCCCAGCCTTCTGATAAGGGCAAGCGTGGATTCCGGTAATCTGACAAAATCAGTGACAATGGAATTGATAGCCCTTCCCTCGGCGTACACCCGGAGTACCGGCAAGTCCAGATTCATATCCTTGACAGGGCCTGTCAGTCCGCTCACATCGCCCTTTATCTGAAGCGATATGCCGGGCTGGGACACAACATCGAGATTCTCCAGATGCAGGTCTCCTTTATAATATGAGACATCAGCGGTCAGCCACACCGTCTGCCGATAATGTTCCAGCGCCGGCAAGAAGCAGGCGAAGTCCGCAGGGGTGACAGTGGCGGCGTCAAGTTCCAGATGAAGCGGTTTTGAAAGTATCTGCTCTGCAAGCGAATGCCATCCTTTCAGCTCCACGTCCAGATTGCCGGGATTGATATGCGTGCCCGGCAACTCTATGAAGGGGTCTTCGACCACCAGACGTTCTTTGGTCAGATGGAAGCGTCCGCTAAGTCTGGTAAGACGAAGACCGCTCGCCTCCTTTAACATGAGGCGTCGCAAGTCTACCTGAATATCATCATTCTTAAGGACAGGAAGTCTTAAATCCGCCGACAACTCAGTGACACGCAGATGGTTGGCATCGAAACGTCCGTCCTTGCGCTCAGGCACCCACAGCTTGTCAAAGCTGATGCTGCAGTCTCGCAATATGACATTATTGAGAACTATGTCGAATTTAGTCGGTTCTTTCTTCTCCTTGCTCTTGAAAGCATCTATCAGGAACTGGATATTGAGCGGCGCGCCGGGCGCTTTCTGGGTAATCCGACCATTCAGCCTCTTGATTTCCGCAAAAGTTATCACCACCCGGCGTTCAAAAATCAATTTGCCCAGACTCACGCCGGCACCGATGTTCTCGGCATTCATTACCGGTAGCCCGTACGGGTCCTTTATATCCACGTCATACAGTTCCAGCTCATTGAACGGAGCTATTCTCATTGACCCGATACGGACTCGTCCTCCGGTCTTGTCGGAGAGTTCTCGGCTCGCGGTCTCGCAAAGCCATGACTGCACCGGAGGCAGAAGCACGGCGATATACAGCAACAAATAAAGCCCTGCCACGGAAAGCAGCAGAGTCATTATCACATTCCTGATTATTTTGTATGATTTGCCCAATGCTCAGGCGTCCTTATATATCAGTCTGCAAATTTAGCACAAAATTCCCGTAGCGCCAAATGACAGACAGGTTCCGCCATTTCATTTACGGGAAATTGAAGCGCAAATTTTGTAATCCGGATTATAGTGACTAACTTTGCGGTATGGTTACAATCCTGGGTATAGAATCCTCTTGCGACGACACCTCGGCTGCCATAGTGCGCGATGGCATACTCGCAAGCAATGTCATAGCATCCCAAAGCGTTCACGAGGAATATGGCGGTGTAGTGCCTGAACTGGCCTCACGCGCACATATTCAGAACATACTCCCGGTAGCGCACAGCGCACTGGCCCGCGCAGGCGTCACCAAGTCCGACCTCTCGGCAATCGCTGTGACACGCGGCCCCGGTCTGCTCGGCTCATTGCTCGTAGGCACCTCCTTTGCCAAGGGCCTCGCTTTGGCTCTGCACATTCCGCTGATTGACGTAAACCACCTGCACGCCCATGTGCTGAGCCACTTCGTGCGAAAAGCCCCTGAAGACGAAGTGCCCGAATTTCCCTTCATGGCCCTGCTCATATCCGGCGGCAACTCACAGATTATCCTCGTACGCAGTCCCTACGATATGCAGATGCTGGGCCATACCATAGACGATGCCGCCGGCGAAGCCTTTGACAAGTGCGCCAAGGTAATGGGTCTCCCCTATCCCGGCGGTCCGCACATTGACAGGCTCGCCGCAGAGGGTGACCCGCTCCGGTTCAAGTTCAGCAAGCCACATATACCCGGACTGGACTATTCCTTCAGCGGACTCAAAACCTCTTTCCTGTACACGCTCAGAGACAACCTGAAGTCCGACCCGGACTTTATAGAGAAAAACCGCGCCGACCTGGCCGCCTCGCTACAACATACCATTATAGACATACTGCTCTCCAAACTCTCGAAGGCAGTAGACCTCCACCCGGTCAGACATATTGCAATAGGCGGTGGCGTGTCGGCGAATTCCGGTGTCCGTGCCGCTGTGGAACAGTTCTGCCGCAAACGCGGAATACGCCATTGGATTCCGGACCGCCAGTTCACCACCGACAACGCAGCCATGGTGGCTGCCGCCGGCTACTTCAAATACCTTGACTCTGACTTCTGCGACCTTTCTCTTCCTCCCTATTCACGAGTCAGCGTTTAGAGGCTGTTAAAAATACATATATGGATACCCTCGCAAAAAAACACAAAGAAGAACGCCACGTAATCATCTACGGTTACACTAAAGAAGACCTGCAGCGGCTCATGCGCCACTTCGAGGCATCCCTGCCCGAATATATATCCCTCTCCTTCAAGACCCACGGCGAGTGTACCAATGTCACCCTACGGGGTGTCTCCGAAGGACTGGAACTGCTTCGTTTCAACATGAACAAATACCAGCGCACCCTCGCCGATTTGTTTCACGAAGAAGTACTCGCGCTCGAAGACATATCCATCTCCAATATGCTGGGACGCAGTCTCGAAGAGAATGAACTCACGGTCTCCAGCGCGGAAAGCTGCACCGGCGGCAACATAGCGCACCGTATAGTGCAGAGTCCGGGAAGCTCCGCATATTTCCTCGGAAGCGTAGTCAGCTATTCCAACGACGTAAAGGCAGATGTCCTCGGAGTGCCCCGCTCTCTTATCGAAGCCAATGGCGCAGTAAGCCGCCCCGTGGTGGAAGAGATGGTGAAAGGGGTATGCTCACTGATGCACACACGCTGCGGCATGGCGACTTCCGGCATCGCCGGCCCGGACGGAGGCTCCGCCACAAAACCCGTAGGCACCGTATGGTTCGCTGTCAAGTACGATGACCTCGTGGTCAGCGAAGTCCGCTACTTCTCCGGCTCCCGCGACGAAATAATAGAAGCAGCCACAAACCATGCTATGGTAATGCTACTGAACGTAATCCGCAACAACTACACACCGCCCGAATACGGAGGCGACGAGTAAGTGTTTGAAAAGAAAAAATCGCGAAAACGCTTGCACATCTCAAAGTAAATTTGTAATTTTGCAAAGTTTTTGTGGCACATCCTGTAAAGCGGCTGAGAATGATGCACTTAGCAGCGATATGAGAACTGAGATGGCGGCCCCTAAGCGACCATATTCATTTATTTAAGAATCGAAGCAAACAAAACAGCCATGTCAAAAATTTGTCAGATCACAGGCAAGAAAGCGATGACGGGTAATAACGTTTCCCACTCAAAACGTCGCACAAAACGCAAATTCAATGTAAACCTCTTCACCAAGAAGTTTTACTGGGTGGAGCAGGATTTGTGGATTCTCCTTACCGTCTCCGCAAAAGGCCTCCGCACCATCAATAAGATGGGCCTTGACAATGCCCTCAAAGAGGCGGAAAAGAAGGGTTTCCTTGATTTCAAAGATATTAAAGTTCTTTCATTCTAAGCAAGATTTTTTACTATGGCAAAGAAAGCTAAAGGTAACAGAGTGCAGGTAATCCTTGAATGCACAGAGCACAAAAACAGCGGTATGCCCGGTACATCTCGCTACATCACCACAAAGAACCGCAAGAATACCACCGAGCGTCTCGAACTCAAGAAATACAACCCTATCCTTAGGAAATACACTATCCACAAGGAAATCAAATAAGGTCGATACCCGACTTGTTCTTTAAACCCGGTAAAAACTTAAAACTATGGCTAAAAAAACAGTAGCATCTCTGCAAAAGGGTGAAGGCCGCACTTACAGCAAGATTATCAAAATGGAGAAATCTCCCAAGACCGGCGCGTACGTCTTCAAGGAGGAAATGGTTCCCAACGATGCTGTCAAGGACGCTCTTAAGTAAAAATCCCTAACATTCAGATTGACACATAGCTGACTCTCCTGTCGGCGAAACAGAATACAAGGCTGGACTTTCGCGGTTCAGCCTTATTTTTCATACCGTTTTCAATCAGAGACATACGTCCGCCGACACACTGGATTACTCAGAACGTAAACTGAAGCATCGTCTGTATGCGGTTGTCGTGGCGTGAGATTCCGTCCATATCGACACGGCGTCCGTAGATGTATTCAATGCCTGTCGATATCTGCGGCGTTATATTCCATATCACATTGGCGAGAGCATACTGGGCATATCTGTACTGCTCGCCCCAGGCTGCCGTTCCGTCCGTATATCGGCCGGCATAGTTACGCAGATGGCTGTAAGTGGCGGTGGCGAAAACCTTGGGGGAGAAATTGTATTGCAGCCCAAAATATCCGCCCCAGGCCTTAACGGCTTTCAACCGGCCGTTCCCGTCGGGGACCATGTCAAGTCCGCCTCCGTACAAGTCCTGGAAATAACTTGTTATGCCCCGGCCATAGGCAGCCTGATAATATGTGACCACGGGGCCGAGCGAAGCACTTCCGCTGACTTTCAAGCCCCAGCCGCAACTGTTGCGGTTGCGGTCGGCCGCCAAATCGCGATAGAGCATATTGCGGATAATACCGGAGAAACGCACCCAACTCTTACCCGTGTTCCAAGAGTACTGCACATAAGCCGGCACGTCCGGTACCCGTTGGTTGACATTTGCGGTTTTGGCTCCGTAGGTGGCCGACATCATCGGCATTTCGGCACCGACTCCCACGCTCCAGTGCTTATTGAAGCTGTGACGATAGTCAATCACCCCATTCGGAATAGCGGTAAGCGCGTTGGGGCCTTCGTTGTCTATGGAAGGGGGAGCTGCGGCCATGTCCGAAAACAGGCTGAAGTCATAGCCCGCCGTAAACCCGTGGAATTTGATGTAGGCATAGAACAGGTTGAAGCCGTAGCTGTTTCCGTTACCGGTGAAATTGAAGTCGATATATGCTCCAATCTGGTGTTTGCTCCCGGGCAAAGCCACAAAATTGAGAAACAGGCCGCTTGTCGCCGCAGAGAACTGACATAGACCTCCATTGCCTTTGGGCTGCGACATAGGTATGGCCGAGGTGGTGAAGTCGTAGGCATTGTCAATAGGGTTGCCCCAGTCGTAAGACACTGTCGCCTTAGCCGTACCGCCTATGCCGAGATAGAACTTGCGGCCCTTGCCTTCTATGGCGAAACGCGGCGCCCCGGGAATGTTATATGCCTTAGGCGCATTTTCGAGAAATATGTCGTAGACATCCACTGTCGTGGAATCGGTGTCGCCCGACGGCCTTATAATGGTCATATCATGCCGCGGGGCAGCAGCCGGATGATTTTGGCTCACTCCTGTAAAAGCAGTGCCGAGCAAGAGCAACGGAACGAGCCTGCATATTTTGGTTTTCATGTTCATGGATGAAGTTATTGTGTCAATAATATGACCGGTCGATGCTGAAAACAAATGATTTGCGGAATATAAGCACAACCACTGTAAAAACGCAGAGAAGCACCGAGTTCAACACAAACGGGAATGTGTTGCTCAGATGATGAGGGTCGAATACGTCACGGAAGCCCTCTACCACAAACGGTGTCGCGCTGATAGAGACATAATTGGCTGCCAGGACAATTGCCAGCGCAAGAGTGGCTTTGGCGGGAACCGTCACTATCCGTGTAGCCTTGTCATAGATTATGGGCTGGAAAATACCGAAGCCAAGACCGACGAGGACAGACGCGACGCACATCAGGACGAAGCTATGTCCCATGGCCATCAGCAGAACCCCTCCGGCCATTACCGCAGATGAAAATATCAGTGTTGACTGACGGCACATTCCTACTATGCCGGGCAGAATGAATCCGGGCAGGAACATGGCCAGAAAGAATAAGGCCGTCACCGTGCCCACCTCGGAATCGCCCATTCCTTCGGACTGCATCAGAAAAGGAGTATAATAGCTGACGATTACGGAAGCATAGCATACGAAGAAGTATACAGCGACAAGCGACCATACTCTCGACATTATGAAACCGTCTGTCGCCTTGGCCCGAGACAAGACGCCATCAAGAGGCGCCTTGGCCTGGATGGATTTGACAGGCACACCGGCTACAGACGCTTTTGAGGCGGTTCGGGCAGTTGCGGCCATATCCCCCGACGGCGCAGGAATGGCCGGATAAAGGTCTGCTTTCGGTATACCGCGCAAAAAGACGGACAGAACCAAAGGTATGGCCGGGATAAGGTACACGGCAAATGGCAGGTGCCAGTTGCCGTGTCCGAGCCATCCTACCACGAATGTGGCGCAAACAAGGGCAAGGTTGGAGATTCCAGACTTGATGCCGAGCTGCTTCATGCGGTATTTGCCCACGAAAGTATCGGCAAGCAGTCCGGCGGCGAGCGGAATAAGGAGACCGCAGCCTACGCCGAGCAAACAGCTGATGACGATAAGGTCTACCATATTGCGGGCAAAGAAGTAGAGGATGCCGCTGGCCAAATAGATTATGAGTGCGAACACCACGATTTTTATCTTGCTCCTTGACTGCGACAGACCTCCGGACAGCAGCACGAATGGAATGATACACAAATTGGGAAGAACGGTCAGCAGCTGTATTTCAAGCTCTGACGTGTTCGGAAATATTTTGTCCAGATTGCCGAGCATCGGACTTACGGCCAGTCCCGGAAGGTTGACCACCAACGAAATTGACCATATCGCCAGCAGAGTAGGCAATGCAATCGGTTCTTTTCCCGTAGAAATACGCAACATGGCAAGATGTGGTTAAATTCGTTTGTCACTTGGTCTGATTCTCACGCTCGATGGCGGTCTTGACTTGTTCTTCGGTAGGCTCGTAGCCGGCAGGCCACTTGGAGACCTCACCCGGTTTGCGTCCTTCTATCTGCCAATCGAAGGGATAGAAGTCGGAACCGGCGTCGCGCCATGATTTCTTGCGTTTGGCATAGATAATCAGAGGCAGCGCGATGAAGACGGCTACTCCGAGAATCAGAATACCGACATACATAACCGGGCTGCCGGTCTTAATCTGCGTCGGGGGCACGAAGCTGAGAATACCGGCGACTACGGCGCCGAGGATACCGAGTCCCGAAACAAACCACATACCGAAACGTCCGCCCGGCACACGGAATCCGCGGTGTTTGTTGGGCGCGGTGTGACGAAGACGGATAAAGGCAACGTAGATTATCACTACCATAATAAGGTATATGATGGTCGACATCTGGCTCAATATCTGATATGCAGATTCTACCGAAGGCAGAAGCACAAGCACGAGCGACAGAATCGTGACAATAGCCGCCTGGATGTAGAGAATGGTGGTCTGGACGCCGTTTTTGTTCGTGTGTTGCAAAGACTTAGGCAGATAGCCGGCCTTGCCCACTGCAAGCAGACCTGTGGAAGGACCGGCAATCACAGCGCTCACCTGTCCGAGGACACCGAAAGTGATGAAGACGGCCATCACGTTTCCCAGCCACGGCAAGCCCAAAGAGTCCCAAAGGTCGTTGTATGCCACAAGAAGGCTCTGAAGCAGATTGATTTTGCTTTCGGGAATGACAACGCCTATGGCAAGCGTGCCTGCGACAAAAATGGCGAGAATAATAAGGACCGCAACAAGTACCGACTTCGGAAAGTCGCGTGAGGGATTTTTCATGCCCGGAACATGCACGGCCTGAATCTCCATGCCGGCATAGAACAGGAATATGCTTGCGGCAAGCACAATCGTACCGAATTTCTCAAAATCCGGCCAGAATGGCTTGTCAAGGGGCAGATAGATGGTCTTCCCAAGGAGCACGTAGACCACACCCATGACGATGAGTACGGCTGCCGGGATAATGGTGCCGAAGAGACCACCGACAGTACTCAGCTTATTGGCATACTTCATTCCTCGGAAATTATTGAATGTACACAACCAATATACGCCCAACACTATCAGCAGGGTGTAGATGCGGTTGCCGGCCAGACGGGCATCGAAAGCCTCGGGCCAAAAAACGTATGCAAGCGAAACGGCTCCGAACATGAGTACGGCGGGAAACCAGATGACGACCATCTGCCAGTCAAGATACATGCTCAGCCATCCGGCGCGGGTACCGAAGGCTTCGGAAGTCCAGCGGAATACACCGCCCGAGCGTGTGTAGGTGGAAGCGAGTTCGGCACACACCAGTGCATAAGGCACCAAAAAGACAATCGCCGCGAAGACGTAGTAGAATATCGACGTAAGCCCGAATTCGGCCTGAGAGGCGAGACCTCGCATACTCACGATAGTGGTCACAATCATAATGGCCATAGCCATCATGGTCAGCTGTTTGCCTCCGGAGGAATGTGTGACGGGCGTTTTCTCTTTTAATAATGTATTGTCTGCCATAGGGATTAAAATTTTATAGGTGAACAAACAAGGGGCCGATACCGGACAAGTCCGGCACCGGCCCCGGTTAAACTATTCCCTAAAGCCGGTCATGGACTGACGGCTTCACCGGATATCAACGTGCGGGATAAATCACAGGATATGCCTCGGCAATCTTCGTGCCCACTTTGTAGTGAACACCGGGACGGGCTGTGAAGTCGACGTTGCATCCTGCCTCGAAGACCATTACGATGTCGGAACCGCCAAACTGGAAGTAGCTGATTTCCTCACCCTTGCGGAGGATTTTGCCTTCCTCGGCAGTCATGACGACAGATGAAACCTGACCCATGCCCATAGGCAGGACGGCTACAAGACCGATAGGGCTGTCAAGGACGACCAGACCGCGGTTCTGCATGAATTCGTAGCCGGGGTTGTCAGGTGCGTCGAATTTGTTCACACGTTTGGCTTCAAGACGGTTACGGCCGGTAGCGGTATCGGGCACAGCTGTAACTTCAAGATATACGTCACCCATGATGTCGCGCGATTCAAGGACACGTCCGCCTACAGGGGCATGCTGACGGTGATAGTCGGCCGGACCCAGGAAAGAGTGCATCCATTTGCCTCCGGCGAAACGGTCTTTATAAGGACTGCCTTCAAGCAGCTCTGAAATCTTCCAGTGAATACCTTTGATTTCGATTGTGTCATCGCCACGCACTTCCCATGAACCGTCGAAAGTGGCATCGGCAGGAGAAGTGATTATTCGGCTGTCTTCTATTGCCGCTATAGGACGGCAACCGGGTTTGGTGTGACGTGCGAAGAACTGGTTGTATGACTTCCATCCCCCGTGAGGCTCAAGGTACTCGGCCATATTGAACTCGGGAGAATTGTAGAACGACTTGACAGATTCATCAGTAATGGACGCAGGGGTGTCAAGGAATTTGCCGAGTTCACGCACGTAGTCCTTCATCCATGCGGACAGCGGAGTGAGGGCAGGCGCAACGTCGCGGGGCGCTACGGCGTTCTGCAGTTCTTTGACCGGAGACTGGTCAAGGACGAAATAGAACATACAGATGTGATTGAACATTGCTCGGCCGAACTGATTCTCGACAGGAATCCATGTCAGGTTGGAGTCAAGCCAGGCATAATAGTCCTCAAGCGAGTTGATGCCGTCCATTTCCTTTACGTCAAGCGATTTCGCTTTTTCAAAAGCCTGCTGAAATTTGTCTTGCCAGCCGTTTGTCGCAATCATGTCAAGAAGTTTCTGCACAATAGGCTGATGTTTTGTGGTTTCCATAATAAATTAAGTTTAATTGTTGTGAAGTTCCATTATTCAAACTTCTGCATTATCAACATTCAGTAAAATCGTTTGTTTATTCGGCGGCATTAATTTAACATTTTGCAACTGCATTTTTAACATTTGCCAGGGAATACGTAACTATTCAGCGAATCGTATGAACGAGATTATGGAGAAATAATTTCCTGAATT
>ERZ860264.38-NODE-38-length-105402-cov-5.684756_pt1 | contig 105402 bp, 99 predicted proteins | sample MGYA00509980_ERZ860264 | MGnify/ENA primary metagenome ERZ860264 (study PRJEB30046, sample SAMN00715212) | human gut metagenome | study: EMG produced TPA metagenomics assembly of the A metagenome-wide association study of gut microbiota in type 2... | reverse complement strand
AACTCAATTCTATCACTATATCTTTCCGCATTTCACTTTTTTGTAGTAACTTTGCACACGAAATATTTATTCGTACATTTGCACATCAACTGAAAGACCGTTTAAAATAACCGTCGATTATAATCCATAACAGACATGAACAAGAAAACCACATTCTTTGCATCCACAGTCCTGGCTACGGCATTGATTACCGGATGCGGCATATCTTCCTCGGCCAATTCGGACACCGTCATCGACTCAATAAGCCAGGCCACCACCGCCCCCACATCGGCGGACGACGACAATAATATCAGAATACCCGAGGGAGGCTGGCAAATCGCCGGTGAAGGTGTGGGACCCGTGGTTCTCGGTGCGGATTTATCGTCGCTTCCCCAAAAAGTGGATGGCCTTTATGACTCTTTACAGCATGACGACAACATGGCATACGCGACCCTCAAGGACAACGACGTCATGACCATCTATACCGACAACGGCAAAATCACCGGCATACAGGTATTCGGCGACAACGTCCGGCTGAAGGCAGGCGGTAAAACCTTCAAAGCAGGAGACGACTCTGACATGCTGAAAAGCATGCCCGGAGTCAAAGGAGAGAGCTACAACGACAACGGCGAGTACAACGGCGTCTCCTTCGAAGGACACGATGGTGAAATACAGTTCTTCCAGGTAGGCAACCTGTAGAAATCGGTTTGCCGCCATAGCCGGAACCGATAAAAAAAGACCGACCGTAGAACAGAAAAATTTGCGAGTGCGGGGAGAATTGAGTAATTTTGCGAATAAATTCAAGAAACCATAAGCCTGTTTAAATGAAAAAGTTGACATTGCCGGTGGCTGCGGCCTTTCTGCTGACAGCTTGCGGCAACACCCAGATAGAACACTGCTCCAACGTATATGACCCGGTGGAGAAAGGGAATGTAGACGCCATGAACGCCGACAAGGGGGAAGTAATCTCCGAAATCCCCACCGAAGGAGCAGCCGAAGAGATACTGAAAGAGGGCGCCGACCCTGCGGCGGCCAACGACAGCATCTCGGAAGGAATCAGCCCCTCGGATGTGGACGAGAACGGCGAGGTGATAGCCCCCGAAGAGGGTGGCAAAGCATCGTTGAGCGAACAGGCCGAGCTTGAACAGATAGACGAGAACACCAACCGTCGCACCTCCGACGAGGCAAGGCGCAAACAGGAAGAAGCCCAGCGCCGGGCTTTGGAGGAAATGAACAAGTAACCCCCTACTCCACACACTTTCCTGTCCTCAGTCATAAAACGTCGGGGCCGCATACCTTTTCCGGATATGCGGCCCCGACGTTTTTATATTGTCATTCAAGTGCCGTGGCTATAACTTCCTCCACCTGCTCCGTGGGGGCAGGCGCGCCACCGCCACCTCCACCACCTCGGGAACCACGGTAGGCTCCGCCATCGCAAGGCCTGAAATCAGAGGGGAACATGAATTTTTCATCCTGGCTGTAGGGCAACGTGCGGTCGTTGTACAGCTTCTTCATATAGAGGCCATAGATAGGCAACGCCGCCTTGGCGCCCTGGCCGAAGGCCATGTTGTCAAAGTGTATGTAGCGCTCCTCACCGCCAATCCATACGCCGGTGACGAGGTCCGGGATAAAGCCTACGAACCACATATCGGCGTTATAATTGGTGGTGCCGGTCTTGCCGCCCATCTCGGCGGTGATGCCCATGCCGCGCAGAGAGCGTGCCGTACCGTTGTTCACCACATTCATGAGCATATCGACCATATTATAGACGGCGCTCTGGCCTATCACTTCAGTGCGGTGGGGCACTGCGGAGTATATGATGTTGCCCTTGTCGTCCTCTATACGGGAGACGAGTACGGGAGTGGTACGGATGCCGTTGTTTGCAAATGCGGTGTAGGCGCCCACCAGCTCCAGCACGCTCACATCGTTGGGGCCGAGACAGAGAGGCATAGAGGGGTCCAGACGTCCGGTGATACCGAACAGACGCATCTTGTTGGCCAGATTGGCCGGGAGCAGGTCAGCGGTAAGACGTGCGGAAATCCAGTTGTTGGAAGTGGTGAGGGCCCACTTCAGGGTCACCATCTGGCCAGCACGGCCACCGCTTGAGCTACGCGGACTCCAGCCTCCATAGGTGGGACGGGAGTTCAGCATTGTGGAACACGGGGTATAGTCCTGCTCCATAGCCAGGCTGTAGAGGAACGGCTTGGCTGTGGAACCTATCTGACGACGCCCGTATCCGGCCATGTCATACTGGAAATAGCTGAAGTCCGGACCACCGATATATGCCTTCACATAGCCGCTCTGCGGGTCTATGCTGACCATGCCCATCCGCAGTATAGACTTCATGTAGAGCATGGAGTCCAGCGGGCTCATGGTCACCTCCTTGGAGCCGCTCTTGAGCTTGCCTCTCTCCTTCACGTATGCGAAGACCTTCATCTTGCGCTTGGTATTGAACACACGTTCTATCTCCTGTTCGGATTTGCCGCCCTCCTTCATCATGCGGTAGCGCTCGGTCTGCCTCATGCCCTGCTTCACGAGTTTGGCGCGGCCGGCGGGCGATAGCTCGGCATTGTTGCGGGTATAGGGATTGCCCCCTTTCTCGCGGGCGAAAGCCGGCTGCAGCACACCTCCCAGATGCTCGAACATGGCCTCTTCGGCATACTGCTGCATCTTGAGGTCGATAGTGGTATAGATGCGCAGTCCGTCATTGTCTATGTCATAGTACTCGCCGTTAGGCTTGGGATTCTTCAGCACCCACCCGTACAGAGGGTCTTCGCTCCACTGCACCGAATCGGTATTGTACTTGCTCAGTGCCATAAGGTATGAGTTCTCGGTATTATAGTCCTGGCGCAGGGGACGTATGGGACGCTTGGCGGTCATGAGGCGACGTATCTCCTCACGCACATACGAGTCCGCCCCCTCCTTGCGGCTCACACGGTGATAGTCCAGGCCCAGGGGAAGCTGAGATATCGAGTCGCACTCGGCACGAGTTAGCAGACCCGCCTTGCACATCTGTTCAAGGACGATGTTGCGGCGGCCGGTGGTGCGTTCCGGCTGAGTGAGGGGATTGTAATAGCTGGGGTTCTTGAGCATACCCACGAGCATGGCGCTCTCCTGTATGTTAAGCTGATTGGGCAGCTTGTTGAAATAGACTGCGGCAGCTGTCTTTATGCCTATGGCGTTGTTCAGGAAGTCGAAGCGGTTCAGATACATCTTCATCAGCTCCTCCTTGGTGTAGACGCGCTCCAGCTTGATGGCTATCATCCACTCTATGGGCTTCTGAAGCATACGCTTCCAGCCCTTCACGGCCTTCTTGGTATAGAGAATCTTGGCGAGCTGCTGGGTGATGGTGGATGCGCCTCCGGAACTCTTGTCTCCCATAAGCACGGTCTTCACGCCGGTGCGTCCCAAGGCGCGGAAGTCAATGCCGCTGTGCTGCAGAAACCGCACATCCTCGGTGGCGAGCAAGGCATCTATCACATAAGGGGAAATCTCCTTGAACTCCACATTCTCGCGGTTGGCGTTGATTTCGTAGAAACGTCCAATCTCCGTCTTGCCGTCGGCGGCGTATAGAATGGAGGCGAAGTTGTCATGCGGGTCTTCCAGCTCGTCTATAGGAGGCATGTAGCCGATTATACCGTTATATATAAGGAGCAGGAGCATAAAGCCCACGAATCCGATGGAGAGGAACGAAATCCACATCCACTTCACAATATTCCTGTTGCGGCGATACTTCTTCTCTTGGGGCGAAAGCACGGGCATCGCTTTCGCGTCCTTCTTGCCGGGACGTCCTGTCCCGCCATATTTCCGGGGAAGATTCTGAAGGTTCATATCAGGGTCTGTCAGTTTGCTTGAGTCAAATTTCAAATCACAAATTTAAGCAAAATTTCCGAGAGTGCAAAAAACGACTTTTCAAGGCTCTGTCCGCAGACAGGAATATCCGCTGCCTCCGAATCAGTCAGCCGAAAGCTGAAACCTTTTTCCAAAGGACAACTTCCGGCCCGGTGACTTCATGATAATAAAGATATAAAAATTCCCGGGCGGACTTGTCTGCATCCGCCCGGGAATCTATGTGGTCGTCCAATCAGTCCTGGTTCAGGTTGACGCGCTTGAAAGTGAGTACGGTCAGACCCTCTTTCTGGCTCTGCAGGAACTGGCCTACAGTGAGTTTGGCATCGCGGTGGAATTCCTGCTCTACGAGGACATTCTCCTTGTAGAATTTGTTGACACGTCCGTTGGCGATGTTCTGAATCATCTGCTCGGGCAGGGAAGCGGCTTTCTTCTCGGCAGCCTCTTTCATTATGGCACGACCCTTCTCGGCCTCTTCGGCTGTAATCCAGCCCTTGGTGATGTTGGACTCGATGTGGTCTTCGCTGTCAAAGTGGTTGGGGTTCAGACCGGCTTTCTTCAGAGCGGCCTCGGCGGCTTTGCGAATCTGCTCTTCCTTGGTCTTCTCCACAGCTACTTTGTACTCCTCGTCGATAATCTCCTTGGCTACCTGCTCGCGTGTCGCGGCCACGGGGTTCATGGCGGCTACCTGAAGGGCTACCTCACGGCCTACAGTCTCGTCTATGCCGGCCTCGCTGAGACCTACAATCGTGGAGAGCTTGTGGTTGAAGTGGTCGTAGGCGGCTACTGTGGGAGCCTCCACATACTCGTAAGCGCCGAGTTCCATCTTCTCGCCTGTCTTGCCTATTTCGTCGGTGATGAGGTCTGCGACAGTGCGGCCGTCGATGGTGATGTTCTTCACCTCGTCCAGGCTCTTGGCGGAAGCGAGCAGGGCCGCTTCAAGTATTTTCTTGGTCAGGGCGCGGAAAGACTCGTTGTTGGCGACGAAGTCTGTCTCGCACTTCAGGGCTACCACAGCGGCAAAACCTTCCTTGGCGCCGGAGAGTACGCAACCCTCGGAAGCCTCGCGGTCTTCACGCTTGGCGGCCACGGCCTGGCCTTTCTTGCGGATAATCTCGATGGCTGCCTGCAGGTCGCCGTCGGTCTCTGCCAGGGCGTTCTTGCAGTCCATCATGCCTGCGCCGGTCATCTTGCGCAGTTTCTTTATATCTTCAATAGATACTGCCATTTTTCTTTCTTGTGCTTTTAAAGTTAAAAAATTACTCGGCTGCGGGAGCCTCGGCTGCGGGAGCGGGCTGCTCGGCGGGAGCCTCCGCCTTCTCGGCTGCGGGCTTCTCGGCACGACGTACGCGACGACGTTTGCCGGGTGCGGGTGCGGCGTCTTCCTCTTTCTCCTCGGGAGTGTCCAGTTTCTCCACCTTGCGCTCTTCCAGACCTTCGGCCATAGCGTCGGTGATGACGTTCAGGATAAGTTCGATGCTCTTGGAGGCGTCATCGTTGGCAGGGATTACGAAGTCCACGTTCTCGGGGTTAGAGTTGGTGTCCACGATAGCGAATACGGGTATGCCCAGACGGTTGGCCTCGGCGACCGCGATATGCTCTTTCATCACGTCGACCACAAACAGGGCGCTGGGGAGACGTACCAGACCGGAGATAGAGCCGAGGGTCTTCTCAAGTTTGGCGCGCTGGCGTGTAATCTGCAGTTTCTCGCGCTTGGAAAGGTTGTCGAATGTGCCGTCGGTAGCCATCTTGTCGATGGTGTCCATCTTCTTCACTGCCTTACGGATAGTGGGGAAGTTGGTGAGCATACCGCCGGGCCAGCGCTCTATGACATAGGGCATGTCGATGGATGCGGCCTTCTCGGCTATAACGTCCTTGGCCTGCTTCTTGGTGGCTACGAAAAGCACCTTCTTGCCGCTTTTGGCTATCTGCTTGAGTGCGGCGGCGGCCTCGTCTACCTTGGCGGCTGTCTTGTAAAGGTCAATGATGTGGATGCCGTTACGCTCCATGAAGATGTAGGGAGCCATAGCAGGGTTCCATTTGCGTTTGAGGTGGCCGAAGTGGCATCCGGCCTCAAGGAGCTGGTCAAATGAGAGTGTTGCCATTTGAGTGTTGAAAAATTTTGTTTACGTTCTGTGAAAAAACAATCTACGAATCCGCACGTTTGCGGGAAGCGGATTCTACGAGTAGGGAACGTGTCCATCTCGCAGATTTAGATACTAAACTCATCGGGGAGGGAGGGGCCTGGAGTCCCGGCCCGGAGCCGGGGCAAAATATCCGAAACAGCAGAGGGGTCTGGAAAATCAGGCCACTCTGCCGGTATGGAATCTGAATAGAGCGCTCAGGCGCGATGTCCGGGCGCGAAGAATATCAACGCTTGGAGAACTGGAAGCGCTTGCGGGCTTTGGGCTGACCTGGTTTCTTGCGCTCTACGGCACGAGGGTCGCGGGTCATGAAGCCTTCCGCACGCAGGGCGGCCTTGTCCTCGGGATTAATCTTGACCAGCGCACGGGCAATGGCGAGACGCAGGGCCTCGGCCTGACCCTTGTAACCGCCGCCGCCGAGCGTGACCTTGATATCGTACTTCTCAGCTGCCTGCAGTACATTGAGGGGCTGCTTGACTATAAACTGAAGTATGGATGAGGGGAAGTACACCTCCAGAGGGCGCTTGTTGATAGTGATTACGCCGGAACCTTCCTTTACATATACGCGGGCTACAGCGGCCTTGCGGCGACCAATTGCATTTATCTGTTCCATCTATTACTTCACTTTATTAATATCTATTACTGTGGGATTCTCGCTCTGGTGAGGATGTTCGGCGCCGTTGTAGACATAGAGGTTGTCCAGAAGTCTGGCGCCGAGCTTGTTCTTGGGCAGCATACCCTTCATCACCTTGTCAAAGAGGGGGTGACGGCCGTTGGCGCGCACTTTGAGGCTCTTCTTCATGAGTGTCTCGGGAGTAAACTCACGCTGTCCGCCGGGATAGCCGGTGTAGCGCAGATATACACGGTCTGTGAATTTGGAACCTGTCATCCTGACCTTGTCGGCGTTGATGACAATCACGTTGTCGCCACAGTCCATATAGGGAGTGTAGCAAGGCTTGTTCTTGCCGCGCAGTACCAGGGCTATTTTCGCGCACAGACGGCCGAGAACCTGGTCGGTAGCGTCGACAACCACCCACTCCTTCTTGATGGCAGCGGGGGTTGCGGGGAGAGTCTTATAACTTAAAGAATCCACTTTAGAATATTGATTATTAAAATGTTACACAATTTGCAGGCTTTCGTTCCGGCGGTCGGCCAAAACCCCGGAGCGCAGCACCACGCAATTGATTTTGGATATAATCGGCGTGCAAAATTAGTATTTTTTTTTATAACAGCAAAATATGCCCTGATTTTTCATTTTTATTTTTCAGATTCAGGCCAGGTTCCCACTCCTTTCATTCCCGCGCAAACCCGCGGTCCGCTCCATACGTTATACCCTAAACGACAAATCTTAACGACTATGGAAGGATACATCTCGATAGGCGTGTTCATAGACGGCGGATACTACGCCAAGGTGAACCGCGCACTCAAGAAAATGGAGAACAGCATAATACGCGTGCGCTCACTGTTTGACTTCATCAGCGAGCGGCTGGCCGCCGAGGAACACGTAAGCCCCGGCGACTGCCAGATTACCGAAGCCCACTATTTCCGGGGGCGCTTCCGCGTGAAGGAGGCTTACGACAAGCACCTGCTCTACAACGAGCGCAAGTTCGAGGACACGCTAATCGAGAACGATGTCGTGTTCCACTACAAGCACTTGAGGGAGGTGGAGCGCAACGGACAGACCGAGGTGATAGAAAAGGGGATTGACGTATGGTTTGCATTAGAGGCTTTCGAGCTGGCCACGTTCCGCAAATTCGACTATGTGGTGCTGCTTACCGGGGATGCGGACCACGAGATGCTGGTGCGTAAGCTCAAAGCCCTGAAAACAAAAGTGGTACTGCTCACCTGGAACCTCACCGACGCCGAGGCGACGTCGCCGCTGCTTAAGGAGGAAGCCGGGCATCATTGGGAACTGAGCGAGCTTACCGAGCGCTATCCGGGACTACGACGCCACCTGCTCTACCGTCTGCGCGAGCAGCCAGTAAGCGAGCTGGGCGAAACTTTTTAGCCTCCGGACAGCAGAAATTCGGCGGATTTTTATTAAATTTGCCAAATAAACTGCGCCTCCGGTGCGGTATAATCCGATAAAACAATGAGTATCAACGAAGTACAGGACGAAATCATAGATGAGTTTGAAGGTCTGACAGACTGGATGGACCGCTACGCCTACATAATAGAGCTGGGCACTCAAATGCCGGCCATGGAGGAGAAGTACAAGACTCCGGCCAACCTGATAGAGGGATGCCAGAGCCGCGTATGGATAGCAGCATCCCCGGAGCCTGACGGCAAGATAGCCTTCGAGGCAGACTCGGACGCAATGATAGTCAAGGGTATCGTGGCGTTGCTGATGCGTGTGCTCAACCACCGCACACCGCGTGAAATACTGGATGCGGACCTATACTTCATAGAACGCATAGGCCTGAAGGAGAACCTCTCCCCCACCCGCTCCAACGGCCTGCTGTCCATGATTAAGCAAATCCACCTGTACGCCGTGGCTTTTGACGCCCTTCAGCGCGAAAAAGGCCAATAACCCCACAGCAACCTAATAAAATCAATAATAATCCTTAAATCAAACCCCTTTATGTTTAAGAATCAACCAAAAGGCCTCGTGCCTGCGGCTTTGAGCAACATGGGCGAGCGCTTCGGCTACTACATCATGAATGCGGTGCTGGTGCTGTTCCTGTGTTCCAAATTCGGTCTGAGCGAGGAGACGAGCGGCATCATCTACTCCGTCTTCTACGCCGGAATTTACGTGTTGAGTCTGGTGGGCGGTTTCATAGCCGACAAGACTCAGAACTACAAGCGCACCATTATCCAGGGTCTCGTAATCATGACCTTAGGCTACGTGGTGCTGGCCATTCCTATCCTCAGCACCGAGGAGAACATGACATGGCTGCTTACCCTTACCTGCGCCGCGCTGTTCCTGATAGCCTTCGGCAACGGTCTGTTCAAAGGCAACCTGCAAGCCATAGTAGGTCAGCTCTACGACAACCCTCGCTACGCCGCCCAGCGCGACTCCGGTTTCCAGATTTTCTATGTGTTCATCAACATAGGCGGCGTGCTGGCTCCCTTCATCGCGCCCATGCTGCGTTCCTGGTGGCTTGATGTGAACGGCCTGGTATATAACGGCGACTTCCCCGCCATGTGCCACCAGTTCCTTAGCGTGACAGGCACCACCGCGACAGAAATGAGCGACAACTTCTGGTCTATAATGACCGGTATGGGAGGTCCGGGCGCTTCCGCAGCCACTTCCGACATCCAGGCGTTCTGCACCAGATACCTCGAGGTATTCAACACCGGTGTACACTACTCCTTCATCGCTTCTGTAGCCGCGATGCTGATTTCACTCTGCATCTTCCTCTGCACAAAGAAAGGCCTGCCCAACCCCTCGGCAAAAGCAAAGGCGGAAACAGTGAACTACACCCCGGCCGAGAAAGCGGCCATGGCCAAGGAAATCAAGCAGCGTATGTACGCTCTGTTCGCAGTGCTCGGCATAGCTATCTTCTTCTGGTTCTCATTCCACCAGAACGGCACCTCCATGTCGCTGTTCGCCCGCGACTTCATGGACACATCCTCCATACCGCCTGAAATATGGCAGGCCATGAACCCCTGCTTTGTCATCCTGCTCACCCCCGTGATTATGGCTATTTTCAGCTCCCTCTCACGCAAAGGCAAGGAGATTTCCACTCCCAAGAAGATTGCAATCGGTATGGGCCTGGCAAGTATCGCCTACATATTCATGACGGTGTTCTCGCTGATAATGGACTATCCATCTGCCACTGACTTCAAGGGCCTCGCCGCTTCAGTGAAAGCCACAATGATGGCCGGTCCCTGGGTACTCATCCTCTACTACTTCTTCATGACCGTAGCGGAGCTGTTCATCTCCCCGCTGGGACTCTCTTTCGTATCGAAAGTAGCTCCCAAGAATATGCAGGGTCTGTGCCAGGGCCTGTGGTTAGGCGCTACCGCCGTCGGCAACCTGTTGCTGTGGGTAGGCCCCCTCATCTACAACGCCGCTCCCATCTGGATTGCATGGACGGTATTCGCAGCCGTCTGCATCATCTCCATGGGCGTTATGTTCGCCATGGTCAAATGGCTGGAGCGCGTCACCGCCTCCGAGGCTTAATAGCCCTGATATCTCCCTATACAAAAGGCGATTCCATACGGAACCGCCTTTTTATGACTCTTATATACGCCACAAAACAACTTAAAATATCTATGTTCAAAAATCAACCCAAGGGACTGTATGTGCTTGCACTGGCCAACACCGGAGAACGCTTCGGCTACTACACCATGTTGGCGGTGTTCCTACTGTTCCTACAGGCCAAATTCGGCTTTGACTCGTCGGTATCCGGACAGATATACGCCGGATTCCTGGCATTCGTGTACTTCATGCCCATGATTGGCGGTATCATCGCCGACAAATGGAGCTTCTCCAAATGTGTGGTGACCGGTTTGTTCGTGATGTTCATCGGCTACCTGATAATGGCCATACCTACCTCCATACGCAGCACCACCTCGCTCTGCATCCTCATAGGAGCGTTGGCGCTCATATCCATAGGTACGGGCCTCTTCAAGGGCAACCTCCAGGTAATGGTGGGTGACCTGTACAACGACCCTCGCTATGCCGCCCAACGCGACTCGGCCTTCTCCCTCTTCTATATGGCTATCAACATCGGCTCGCTGTTTGCACCGATGATGGCCACAGTAATGACCAACGTGTCGCTGCATGGCGCGGGCTATGAGTATGTGGCCGAGCTGCCGGCACTCTGCAACGCCTTCCTGGACGGCAACACCGCCAACGCCGGGGAGATACTTAAGCTGTGCGCCGCCAACGGCATGACAGCCCCGACAGACATAACCGCCTTCAGCAACAGCTACCTCTCGGCACTCACCACCGGTTACAGCTATGCCTTCGGCGTTGCCTGCCTCTCGCTGATAGTATCTTATCTCATCTACTTCTTGGGACGCTCCTCTTACGCTCACATCATCGGCGGCAAAAAGGGTGCCAACGGCAATAACGCCGTTAACGTCAACGAGCCTCAGCTCTCCAAGAAACAGACCTCGGAGCGCATAGTGGCACTCCTGTTAGTGTTTACAGTAGTCATCTTCTTCTGGATGGTATTCCACCAGAACGGAGCCACACTCACAGAGTTTGCCAAGGGATGCACCTCGTCCGAGGCATGGGGCTTCACACGTATCGGCTTCAATGTATGGGCACTGCTCTCAATAGTAGTGGCCGTGTACGCACTCTTCTCGCTGTTCCAAAGCAAGACCGGAAAAAGCAAGGGTATCTCAGGCGCAGTGCTTGTGGCAGCCATAGGGGTGCTCGCATACATTTATACACAGACTCCCAACCCCGTCACCGGCCTGCAGCCTCAGATTTATCAGCAGTTCAACCCCTTCTATGTGGTGGCGCTGACACCTGTGTCGCTCGGCATTTTCTCCTGGCTGGCATCGCGCAAGAAAGAGCCGTCCGCACCGCGCAAAATCGGTTTCGGTATGCTCATGGCCGGCATAGCCTATCTGATTATGCTTGTCGGCTCCCTGTCCATTACCGGCACCAAGGGAGCAGTCAGCCCCAACTGGCTGATAAGCACCTACCTCGTGCTCACTTTCGCCGAGCTGCTGCTCTCCCCCATGGGTATCTCCTTCGTCTCCAAAGTGGCTCCTCCCAAGTACAAGGGTATCATGATGGGCTGTTGGTTCGGAGCCACCGCCGTAGGTAACTACCTGGTATCCATACCCATGTTGCTGTGGGGCAAGATTTCCCTCCCCCTGCTGTGGGGCATACTCATCGTTATCTGCCTCCTCTCGGCTGCCTTCATCTTCTCAATAATGAAGAAACTGGAGAAAGCCACCGGCGACAACCAAGAGTCCGCCGAGGCCAACACCGCCAAAGCAGAAAAACTCGCCGCCGAAGCGGAAGCCTAACCCCAACCATCCCCTACTTAAAAGAGGCGTTCCCGAACCCCCGGGAGCGCCATTTCCATCTACAGCAAAGGCTACTGGAAACTGGCATAGCTTGTGGCAGAATCGCAATACCAATTTATTGTTCGGTTTGGCTTACTCACTTGGCAAGGGGTTGTAGGGGTGAGGATTTTGTGTTAACTTTGCATTGCTATGATTGGAATTAAGGAGGAGTTTGGGTCGCTTTTGCGGGAGACGTTAGGCGACGTGGAGGGGGCGGCGCTTGTGGCGGCTCTCGATACGGAGGCGGTCACTGGCGTGCGGCTGAACGCTCGTAAAGCGGGTGAATGGCCGTCGGAAATTGACGGCGAGGCTGTGCCTTGGTGTGCGCAGGGATTGGTGCTTCACTCTCGTCCGCAGTTCACTCTGATGCCGGAGTGGCATGGGGGGCTTTTCTATGTTCAGGAGCCGGCATCGATGGTTGTAGGCGAGGTGGCTCGGCGGCTTGCCGAGAGGCTCGGCAACGGTCCTATACGCTACCTGGACGGTTGCGCGGCTCCCGGCGGCAAGACCACTGCCGTCCTCAGCGCCCTGCCTGACGATGCCTTCGTTGTGGCTAATGAGTTTGTACCCGCCCGCGCTAATATTCTGAGCGAAAATATCAGCAAGTGGGGTGCCGCCAACGCTGCCGTGTGCAACGGCGACACAAAGGTGTTCCGCAAGCTGCGCCGCGCCTTCGACATAGTGGCCGTGGATGCCCCCTGCTCGGGCGAGGGAATGATGCGCAAGGATGAGGAGGCGCGCCGCCAGTGGAGCGAAGGCCTCGTGGCGCAGTGCGCGGCTCTGCAGCGGGAAATCCTGGATAATGTGTGGGAGGCGCTGAAACCAGGCGGCTTCCTTATTTACAGCACTTGCACTTTCAACCGGACTGAGGATGAGGATATGCTGCGCCACATAGTGGAGGAGCTTGGGGGCGAGAGTGTGGACACGGGGCTTGCTGATGATTTTGGCATCCCCGGAAGCCTTGACCCGTCGCTTCACGCTCTGCGGTTCATGCCTCACCGCACTCGCGGCGAAGGTCTGTTCTTAGGTGTGATTCGCAAACCGGGAGAATACAAAGCCGAAGCCTGGAAGCCCCGCCCACAGAAGGGGCACAAGGGTAAAGGCGCGGCAGTGCCTCTGCAGCTGACGGCATTGCTGAAAGAACCGGAGAAGATGTCCTTCAGCCAACGTCCGGACGAGTGCTGGCAGGGAGTGCCTGCCCCTCACGCAGACCTTGTCCGGGAACTCGAGCAGGCCACAAGGCTCATCACTGCCGGGGTGCGCTTGGGGACGGTGAAAGGGAAAAGCCGTGTGCCTGATTCCACACTGGCTCTAAGCACTTCTCTCCGCGAAGATGCGTTCCCACGGGTAGAGGTGACACTTGAGACAGCTCTGAATTACCTGCGCCGCCAGGCAGTGGCGCTTCCGGCCGAGAGCCCGCGCGGCATAACGCTCCTGACATACAGAGGCGCGGCCCTCGGATTCGTCAAGAATCTCGGAAACCGCGCCAACAATATGTATCCGCAGCACTGGCGAATCAGGCATCTGTAATCCCCTGTTTAGAGGCTGTTTAAAAAGTGACCGAGCCTCCCACCCCGAAGTTGATGAAGGTGTCGGTGCCGTCCGGCGCAGGAGTCTCTATCAGCGTGGGGCCGAGCTGCACGTTGCGGTCCTTCACAAAAGGGGTGGTGGCAATCAGTCCGACGGCTGCGCCGATAGCGGCTCCGGCGGCCACATCCCAGAAGTCATGCTTCTTGGCATATGTACGCCCCCATGCCACGTAGCCGGCCACGGCATACATGGGCACACCGAACTGCCAGCCATAGCGCCGCATGACAAAGGAAGCGTCCGCAAAGGCCAACGACGTGTGTCCGGAGGGGAACGAGCGGTTGTCGCTGCGGTCCGGACGTTTCTTCTTCACCAGGTATTTCAGGCCGTATGTCACGGCAAAGGTGCCGGCACACTCGGCGGCGCCGATGGCTATGCCCTTCCAGTCCTCCTTGGCTATGGCTATGGCAAGAGTGGCGGCAGGCATGGCCGCCAAAGCCACATCGGTCGAGGTACGCACAGCCTTGCGACTGCCCGACACCTCTATCTTTTCCTCCTGAGCATAAACAGAGGGAACAAGCACACCACACAGAAGCAGGAGGGATATAAGTCGTTTCATATCAGAGACTGTTTAAAATTTTGGGAATGAATATAAGAAGGCCTCCGGCTACGGCAGCCAACACGAACAGCAGCACGGCGCCGGCCGCCATGTCTTTGGCCCGCTTAATCAGAGGGTCCGGGGCGGGACATGTCTTGTCCGCCAAAGCCTCGATTGCGGAGTTGAAGCCTTCGGCCATCAGTACGCCCCCTATGCAGAGGAATATCGCCGTCCATTCCCAGGGGGCCAGACCCAGGATAAGGCCGGCGGCAAGTACCGCCAATGCCGCACAGCAGTGGAGCCAGGCGTTGTGTTCGCCACGGACCAGAGCCTTGATGCCGGCCCAGGCATATACGAAACTGCGTCCGCGTGCCTTCCAGGAGAACCTGTCTCTGTTCATGTCAATAGTCGTAGCTGAGACTTAAATCGTCCACATACAGTGTCGTACCGGTACCGCCGGTAAAATAGTCTCCGTATTTGGAAGCCGCGCATACCACAATCATATATTTGGGACGGCGGTTCGTAGCCTTGTACTGCAACTCCACCTCGAAAGGCTGCCAGCCGTCGGAGGCCACCCCGCGCGCAAACTCGCCGTAGGCTATCACACCCGGGGCATTGCGGTCGAATAGCTGGCGATTCTTCGGGTTGGTGCGTATTTCGCAGGGAGCGTCCATGTCAGTGAGGGCTATCCAAATCTGACAGGTGTCGGGACGTCCCATCAGGTCCTTGAACTCCTCGGAGGCATAGTTGATGTCGGTATTGGAGAATTTGTAAAAACCCTTCAGCTTAGTGGGGCGCACGTTCCACGGACGTCCGAAGTCAAGGATACCGTTTGTACCGTCCACTTTTCGGAAACTGCCCGAGTATATAGAACCGGCCGCCAGCTTGCCTATGGCGCCTATGCCCACGAACTTGGTCTCCAGCTTTGCGGACTGACCGATACCTGTGGGAGTGTCGTCAGAGGGAGTGACATTGCTCTGCCCCAGCGTGGCGGCACCCTTATTGCCGGTATCCCACCAGGAAGAGCCGTTCTCTGCCCAGGGGCACCAGACATTGCCGTTCTTCCACCAGACATCGAAGCCGGCATCCGGAAGGTCCATGGCAGCCCCGGTGGTTACCTCTATCTCGTTGCCCGTGTTCTCGTCGGAATAAGCGCATACCACATAGTCGGTGAGAGGGCTGAGATGAGGCACTCGGGCCACGAAGGCTCCCCCGTTGTAGGTGATGTATTCCTTCGGCACCGTAATCCATTCGGAATCCGAGGCCCGACGGTAACGGAAGCCGTTGTCAGCATTTTCAGGGGCGTTGCCGTATATCCACAGCACGTTTACCCACGCATCGGCCTGGGTGGTGGTGACTATGGCGTCGGTGGTGTCCACATACAGCGTCCACGTCTGCTCCATATTGAAATAGCTGACCCGTACAGTCACGGGGGAAGAGGCATCTATCACATCGCCGGCCTTAAGGTCCGGGCTGAGGGTGGTTATCCCCTCCGGGCCAAGTTTGACACCGGTGACCTTCAGATTGTGCAGGTCGGTGGTCTTGGACACGTACAGCACTATACGCTTGCCGGCAACATCAATGGCCGTCTCCCCTATCTGTCCGGCCACAGAGAAATAGCGTTCTATGGTCTGTTCGGCATTGATGGTCCAGTTGTAATCCTGATAGAGCGAGAGAGTGAGATGCAGCGGTTCGGAAAGGTCGTATATGCCTTCAAGCAGATTGCGCGAGCACTCGGCGCCGTCCGTGTAGGTGAAGTCGGTGAACCGTACCTTCTCGGGGTCCGTGGTTTCTGCCAGGTGGAGCGTCACCGTCAGCTCATTGGCGTTTATAGTGGCCGGGGCGGACTCGCCCTCTACCGCTATGGTGAGTATGTCCTGCTGTATCTTCGGATACGGAAGGTCGTTTTTTATGCACCCGGCGGCGAGTATTGTCAGGCACACCGGCAATATATACAGTGCTTTGTGTCGCATTTAAGAGGCTGTTGCGGGGGGCGTCAGATGTGTATGCCGAGCCCGAAGTTTATGTTGAAAATATTGAATCGGAAATTGGCGCCGGAAGTGAAGCGTGAGCCGCTCTCGTCCGGATGCTCCTCACGGTCTGCGGGATTGTCCATCACCGTGCGCTGCTTTTCGTTGCGCAAGTGGAAGCCGAACACGCCGAAGCTGACATTGAACGAGACATTCTCCATAATAAAGACGCATAGACCCGGTGAGAAGGTAAGTTTCGCAGTCATATAAGTGGAGTGGGTGGTACGCGGCTTGTTGTCGTAAGAGCGGGTGAAATCGGCATTGCCGGAGCCGAATGACAGCTCCATTTCGTTGAAAACGCCGAAGCGCCCGGCGCGAGAGAGGCCGTAGAACTGGCGCATAAAGAAAGCGGCAGTGTATGTCTCGTTATTGTAGGCCACATCCCTGAGCGAGAAATTCAGGTCGTCATCGAAGTCCACGTCCAGGCTCGTCACTCCGGCTTTGGCGTTGGTATACCCGAAACGCAGTCCGACACTCAGGTTGTTCCGTATAAAGTAACTGATATAGGGGTTCACCGAGTAGGCGGTTATGTCCAGGTCCAGGTCGCTGACCATATCCAGCAGCTTGAGGTCCTCGGTAGAGAACTTGCCGTAGCTTGCGGTGATGCCGAGTTGCCAGCGGTCCCTGGGAATAAACAGGTAGTTGTACAGGCCTCGGTCATATCGGCCAAGATTGCGGTCCTTAAGCACCTGCGAGACAGTGTCGCCGTCTACACGCACCAGGTCAAACTCCGGTTCGGGGATTTTTTCCACAATCTCGGAGCGTCCGCAAAGCACGTCGTTCACCTCGCGCACCAACGTATCCGGCACCCATACGTAGCGGCCTGCGGCGTTATGGCGCGGGGCGGTGACTGTCAGAGTGTCGAGGTCCTGATGAGGCATGGAGTCTTTCATCTCCGGGGCTCCATGGGCGGCGACGGCGCAAAGGGCCGATATAAGCGATGTGAGTATCTTCTTCATGAGCCTTAGAGATAAAATGTAGTGCCGAATGTTATAGAGAACAGATTGATGCGGAAGTTGGCGGATTCGCTCTTGCGATGACTCTCGTATATGCGGTCGTCAATCTGTTTGGTCGAGGTAAGTCCGAAGCCGAGCACGCCCACGTTCACCTCCATGGCCACATAATTGTTCAGGAACATGACCATGCCGGGGGCGAAACCTATATTGAAATGGAAGTCGCGGGCGTAATTGCCGGTAAGCTCCTCGTTCTTACCCTTCATCAGTTTGCTCTGTCCGCCGCCGAACTCAAGCTGCATCTCGTTGAAGAAACCGAAGCGCTTGCTCTTGCCCAGCGAGAAGTAATTTCTCATAACTGCGGTAAACGAGTATTTGTGGCTCAGGCTGTACAGATTGTCAACGTCATAGTCCGTCTCGGAGTCAATCACGATGTCGCCATGTTCCAGCTTCGTGAGAGCGCGGGAGTATGCGAAACGTCCTCCGAGGCCCATGTCGTTTCTGACAAAATAGACCAGCAAGGGACTTACCTTGAATGAATATGTGTCGCCGTTCAGATTCTCCACAATGAGAAACTGATAATTACTCTGGTTGGACTGAGAGTAATTGACGCTGACGCCGGCACCCCACTGACCTTTGGGGATAAAGACCGTGGACTCTATCTTTCGTTTAAATTCCGGAATCTCGCGTCCTATGCCCGTGGCCGGGTATGGAGGTCGCACTGAGTCTGCCTTCTCGGCGGCAAACAGCAGTGCCGGCATAAGCAGCAGTACTAATGCGAGCAAATGTCTGTTCATCAAAAAGGGGTTTGAGGCAGATTCCGTAAACCGGCCGTCAATGACTTTTACCGGCTGATAAATTTCAAGTCCGTTTACAGAGTCTCACCTGTTGTTATTGGTCCGGGGAGCCGGAAGTCAGCCGGCTCCCCGGGGATATAAGGTCAGTAGACGAGTTCCAGATCGTCCAGATACATCACAGAAGAAGTGGAGCCGGTAAAATAGTCGCCATACTGGCTTGCGGAGGCGGTGATTACCAGGTAACCGGCACGCTGCAGCAGGGCGGCGTCCTTGTACTCGAGGGTAATCTCGAACTCGCGCATGGCGGAAGAGGAACCGTACTCGCCGGTGAAAATCATCTGGCCGTATGCCAGCACGTAAGATGCGTTGGCCTCGAACAGCTCCTTGGTCTGGGTATTGACATCCACGGCCTGAGTGGTAAGGGCCACGTAGATAATGCCCCTGTCCGTAGAGCCTTTCACGACATCGGGATGTTTGTCATCGTCTTCACTGCGGTCCACTTCACCGGGTGTGTAGTAGACGTAGCCACGCAGTTTCACAGGACGTGAACCGTTGTATGCACGTCCGAAAGAAAGGTGTCCGTTGGTGCCCAGGGTCTCCAGATATGAACCGGCAAACAGATTGCCGGCGGCAAACTTGCCTACGCCCATAAAGCCCACGAACTGACTCTGGAGCATGGCCGAGGCCGAACCGCTGTGGAACACTTCCGTGGACCTGGTGGTCACATTCTTGCTCATGGTCATAGAGCCGTGGTTACCGGTGTCCCAGAAGGTCACTACACCTCCGGCGCCGGGAATCCAGGCATTGTCTTTCTTGGTACCGGTATCCTGACTCCAGTCCTCGAAAGAGGCGTTGGGCAGGTCGTATTCGCTCTCGGTGGTGAAGAACAAGGAGTTTTCGTTGACGAAGCCTTCGCTCACAGCCTGGTACTCATAGCGCGTACCGGCCTTGAGCCCGGTCAGTGTCACCGAGATACGGTCACCCGCCGCGCGGGTGCGCATATTGCTCTTCACTCCGCTGACGACAATCCACTCCGAAGTGCCGGCCTCGCGGTAACGGAAGCCGGGGTCGGTGACATCGTCGTTAACGATATTGGCGTGCAGTGTGGCGCTATGGGCGTAAATCTCATGCCATACGCTCTCTGTAAGCACGATGCCGGAAGCGCTCACATTCAGGGTCAGGGTGCGCTCGCGCTTCTTGGCGTTGGAGTCAACGGCAGTCATGCGTAAGTTATACACGCCCTCCGGGAGCTTGTTGAGCATGAAGTCTTCGAGGAAGATGCGGGCGGTGCGGATGCCCTCCTCGCCTGAACCGAACTCGCAGCTCATACCGGCTGTCCGCCACTCATTCAGCACCGACTGTCCGGCAGTCGCGAAATCGATGTCGGCCGAAGGCAACCCCAGGGCGGCGTAGTCGTCGGTATGGAGAGAGAGGGTGCGGAAGTCGCCCAGCGACTGCACGAACACGCTGCAGCGGCTAAAGGCGCCCGGCTCGGTGAGCAGAGGCTCGGCCATATCGAAACCCACCCCCGAGAATACGGGTGCGCCGTTGATTTCCACTGTATCGTCCACCACCAGCTCATGGTCGTCTATCACAACCGAGATAAGGGCACCGCCATAGGGGTCCATCTCGCCGGGGGTATAGTTGATGTTGATTACATACTCGTGGGCACGCTCCACATTCCAGATAGTGCCCCCCTTCTCGAAAGCGGTGCCGTCAGCCAGTGTGCCGGTGATGGAATACGTAAGGTTCGGCTCGAAAGCCTTCTCCTCCTTCTTGTATGGCATCATAAAGTAGGCGTGGCTGTCAAAGTTGTCAGGAGTGAAGTCCAGCGTGGCGTATGAGTGGCCTACCGTCACCTTGTAGTCCTTCACCACAGCCGAGAAATCGGCGGAGGGAGCCACTGAAGCCACCACATTGGCTATTTTGCAGTTGAGAACCACATTGGTGGTCTCGCCGGACCTGATGTCGAAGTTCTGATAGCCACGATAGAATTTCTTGTCGAAGGAGGCTGACACGCTGTCGCCCGTCCAGGCCTCGGCCACGTACGAACCGCTCTTCAGGGCCAGCGACGCGGGTACGTTCTCCACACCTTTGTATTTGTACATAAGGCCCTTCGCACCCGAAATATATACAGTGGCCTTGTCGGCCAGGCTCTGGTCCGTGACATCTTCGCCGCTGCGGGTTATGGTGTGGTTCAACACCATTTTCATATTCAGGCAACCGTCGCCGTCGCCGAAAGGTTCCTCATTGGCGCAAGAAGAGAGCAACGCTCCCCCGGCCAGCGCCGAGGCCACAAGATAAATGAGATTTCTTTTCATGGGACAGCGTCTTTATTTAGTTACGAAATAGAGGGTCTCCACTGTCGTGCCTCCCGCATCGGAGACAGTGAGGATAAATCGGTGGTCGCCGGAGCCGAGTGCGCCCAAAAGGGGCACGAGGCCGGAGATGTCGAACTCGGGCACATCCTTCATTCCGCCGACATTGACCGGGAATCCGAGGCCGCTGAGGGCTTCGGCATACGCTCCCGGATTGACGAGGTCAAGATGGTCGGTGAGGCCTACACCGGAGAGGACCTCGGGAGTAAGGGTATCGGACTTGATGTCCACAGTGAAAGCCGTTATGCCGGTCTCGCTGTCCACCTTCACCTTCACGCTCATGGAGCCTGTCACCTCTACGGGATAATCCACATCGGTGGTGCCGTTTATCGTGGCCACTACTTTAGGAGCGTGTTTCTCCGGGTTGTCGGGGTTGTCGGGGTTGTCGGGGTTGTCGGGGTCACCCTGTTCCGGACGGTCTGTGTCTTCCAGTATATCGTCATCCACATCCACGTTCACGTTCATGTCCACCACTTCCACCACCGCGTCGATGGAAACGCCCGGGGTAATGCCGCCTGTGGCGCCGGGAGGATCGACACCGGGAGTCTTCAGGCGGTAAGTGATGATATAGTGGTTGCCGGGAGCCACATCCGTATAGGTACGGAAATTCTCCTCCGGATTGTCCTCCACCGTGCCACGGAAAGTAGCCACCAGGGTTGCGGAACCCTCGCCGGCCACATAACGGAAGTTGCCGCTACGGGTTTCCGTCTTGGAGTAATCCAGACGGCCGCCGGTGCCGGCCACGACGCTGACCATACAGTCTTCGCCCATGACCTGCAGCAGTTTAGGGTCATACTTTACGGTCACTTTCACATTCCCGATTTTGCAGACCACGGGGTCCACGAATGTGACCTCGTTCTCCTTGATAGAGAACGACTGGGAACCTTCATAGTAGGGAGACTCCCATGCGGCATCGGGGTTGGAGGGAGACTTGACCGTGACCGTATAGTCCGCTACCGGAAGGGTAAGCACCTCCGGCATAGCGGCGTAAGTGCCGGCATACTCGATGACACCGGCTGTGGACTTCACCTCCACCAGGAAGTCCCCTATGTTCACCTCGGCGGCACGTACCTGGTTTTCAGAGGAGTTCACCTCCACTACCATTTTGCGGAAATTTGCCGTCCCCTCTCCTTTGCCCTCTCCGTCGGTGAACGGGTCTTCCTTGCTGCAGGAGGGCAGCAAGAGGGCCAACAATGTCAGACAGCTGAATATTCTGAATATATTGTTCATAACGTTGTAACCTCTTAATAAGTGAAAATAATGTTGTCCACATCAAGCACATTGCCTATATAGCGGGCATCGGTGTAACCCTGAAACGCACCTTTAGACCCCTTCACCGGCTTTACGGAGGGACTGTCTGCCGTACTGGAAATAAACACCACGTAGGCGTGTGTGGCCTTCATCTTCGTGTTTGTGTACTTTATGGGGAGCGTGGCTGTGGTGTAACTGCTCTTGTCCTGGTTGGACACCAACTCGGCGCGGCCAAGCTCGGTGACCTTGCCGCCGTTGCGGTTCTCCACCACTACGTACGCCTTGAAGCTCTCGGAGTTGACGCCCGCGAACTTATACATGAACGTAAGCGCCGTGGGTCGTGAAGTGAAGGGACGGCCGTAGGTGAATGTCTCTTGGTCTGAGCCCTGATTGTAAGTATATGAACCCATGAAGAGATAGCCGGCGGCCTTGGCGTTGCATGCGCCACCGCCCTCGATAAAAGTGTTGGCTCCGCCTTTGGCAAAGCCGACGGTACAGATTTCCGCAGCGTTGGTGCCGTTCACTCCGGCTACGTTGTACGTGCCTGCATAATAATTATACCACATGGAGGTATGGCCGTGGTCCTTGTTGGTGGTCAGCATATTGCGTGTGGCCCAGTAGGCATTGTCGGTGGCTGCGCTCCAGGGGAAATAGTTATATACGGTATTGTTGTAGATTGTCGCCTTTTTACTCCAGCCGGAGTCTCTGCTCCAGTCATTCATCTCGTTGTTCTGAGGCTGTATTATCGGCTCGGTAGTGATGGAGCAGGAGCGGTAAATGCCGGAAACAACGCCGGTGTCGGATGCCGCCACATACAGGGTGGCGCCGGGGGTGAGGCCGCCCAAGGTGACCGTGCCGTCGGAGTTGACAGTGACGTCACTTACGGCCGAGTAGCTGTTCCCGTCGGCAGAGACGTAATACTTCAGAGAGCCGAGAGCGTATTTGCTGTTTCTCTGCACCGAGAAGACGGCATGGGTGGCCCATACGTCCACATCGGTAGTAGAGAGCAGGACACCTGTTTTGCTTAAGGTGCCGACAGCCTTGACCGTCGAACCATAGCATACACGCACCGGGAAGTCGGCATGAGTCTCGGGCACCGTGAAGGTGACCACATAATTATCGCCGGACTTTTCGGAGGAAAGGACCGTAGGCGCGTACCATACACCCACTGCCGTCTGCAATTCGACCCTCACCTTGTCGGCGAAATCCGCCCCGTCGTAGGCGAGGGTCACACTGGCGCGGTCATCGTCTATGCGTATTCCCGGCAGCGATACTATCGAGAGATTCACGGCACGGACAACGGCATCAAGCATTACCGGCTCATGAGTCTTGCCATAGCGGTCCACAGCCACAATGGCGAATGAATGGTTGCCGGGATTCCTGATGTTCTTGAATACGTCGGTAAAGTCCACCACAGCCATCTTGTCCGGATTGCGGTATAGGCCCTTTACGTCCAGTCCGAATGAGGCGAGCAACGCCTGCTGGGCCTCGGTGGCCTTCATAAGGTCCAGTTCTGCGGGGAAGCCGCGCGAGAGCAACTCGTCGCTCCGGGTGGTGAGTGTCACGGAACGGAATGAGCCTGGCGCGTTAAGCGTAACCGCCGTCCGGGAAGGGGTTTCGCCCTCGGACACCGTCAGCGTCTGGCCACTTACGAATCCTTTGGGCGTGGCGACGGGGCCGGGCATCAGAAGTACCTTGTCCGAGACATCGATGTCCACATCCTCGGTTACTATGGAGTCGTCGAAGATGATTTTCAGCACCCCCTCGCCGGCCTGCCCGTCGTTCACATCAAGCGTGACGTGGTAGTGGTGACGGGGCAATGCCTCGAACTCGGCGGCCTGAAGTGTGGCGGAGAGGCCGTTCTGCTTGGTAATGGAGACATCCAAAGTAATGTTGCCGGGGCGCACGTATGCCGGGCGCTCCTCCTCGCTCTCGAAGGAAATGTAATCACCCCCCTGGGAGTGTACCTGGGCGCTGTACTGCGGGAAAAACCTGCGGAAAGCGTCGGTGTAGTCTATGCTCACCATCGTATTGGCCAGCGAGGCCGTCACCGCCACTTCGGTCTCGGAGCCTTCCACCACATTCAGGTCCGCCACTCCGTAATAATAGGGGGATTCGAAGCCCTCATAGTCTATCGCTCCGTAATACGCCTCCAGCGTGTAAGCGCCGGCAGTAAATTGCGTCTCGAGAGGGAACTCGTCCACAGAGCCCCATGAGTGGGAATACGACCCGTCGGTCTTGGTCAGTTTAAGATTGAGTTCCGAGACTTCCGGAACTTTCGATGCCTGCGAGGCGCGGGATTGCGGCACTGCATCCGTCACAGAGCCGTCCACGCCTACCCGCAGGACAATCCGTCCTTGTCCATCTCCAAGTCCCGAAGGCTCATCGGAGGCACAGCCGCCGAGCGCCATGAGGACAAACAGACCCGAGATGTACAACAGTTGCCTGATTCGCATAATCGGATTATCAATTAGTTAATTAGTTAATTAGTTAATTTATAGACCTTTATATAGATATTCCATATATCAGCGTTTCGCAAAATTAACTTATTTTTCTATTATCTGCAAATTTTTCTTTATCTTTGCACATTCTTTGCTTATCCATTCAAGTTTTCTCTCGTTATTTTTTTATGAAGAAGGACATCCTGCGGATTATCTCCGAGTCTCGTCAATTCAAGTTACTTCAGGAAGCGCCCACACCCCGTTGGGTAATATTCGCACTTGATATGCTTATTGTGGCACTTGCCTCGCTTATGGTGTTGCCCTACAATCTTTTCGGTGTATCCGGTTCCTCCGGGCTGTACGTCTACAGCCTGTTCCTGGGCGTGTACGCAATCATGAACCTGATTGTCGGCGCATACAAGTGCATCGTCCGTCTGTCCATGCCGTACGACCTGCTCAAGGTGTTCTGGTGTGTGTTCCTCTCCTCGGTCATAATCACGGCCATAAGTGTCAGCTACGGCCTGTTGACGGCGGCACATCACCCCTTGTTGGGAATAGTGCCCGTCATCCTTATCGGCACCATGGTCATGAGCCTTATGATGTCCTTGCGCATTGTAGTCAAATACATGTTCATACATCTGAGCCGTGTGGCCAGCCGGCGTGAACGTGTCATAGTACTCGGCACCTCCATAGACAGTCTGGCCGTAGCCATGACCCTTAAGGACGAACCTCGCGGACAATTCATACCCGTGGCCCTGCTCACGATAGGAGACCGGCACAAGTCCGACACCATACAGGGCCTCCCTGTGGAACAGTTTGACCCGAACAGACTGGAACAGATTTTCAGACGGCACGATACCAATACCCTCATATTCCTGAATTCCCAGACACCGCTGATGCGCTCCGGCATGGCCGAACACTTCATCAACTCGCACATCAGACTCCGGGTCATAAACCAGGTGGACGAGTTCGATGTGGACAAGGAGAGCGAATCAGCCAATATCTCGGCTCATGTCAACGCCGTGAAAATCGAAGACCTCCTGGGGCGCCAGGTAATCAAGACAGACAGCCGCCGCGTTGCCGCCGCCCTGAAGGACAGCACCGTGCTTATCACCGGCGCCGCCGGCTCTATCGGCAGCGAGATAGTGCGTCAGGTGGCTTCTTTCGGCGCCGGAAAAATAATACTGCTGGACCAGGCCGAAACCCCTATGCACGACCTGCAGCTGGAGATGGAGTCCAAGTTCCCCGACATAGACATAGTGCTGTATGTGGCAGACGTGCAGAACCGCGAGCGCCTCAGGCAGGCGTTCAGGCAGTACAGCCCGCGCTACGTGTTCCATGCCGCCGCCTACAAGCATGTGCCGATGATGGAACGCAACCCCTCCGAAGCCATACTCACCAATGTCATGGGCACCAAGAACCTTGCCGACCTCTCCCTGCAATGGGGCGTGCGCAAGTTCGTGATGGTCTCTACGGACAAGGCCGTGAACCCCACCAATATCATGGGCGCGTCCAAACGCATAGCGGAAATCTATGTGCAGAGCCTCTTCTTCCAGGCGGCCCGCGATGCCGGAGACCAGCCGGTGCCGCAGTTCATCACCACCCGTTTCGGCAACGTACTCGGTTCCAACGGCTCCGTAATCCCCCTGTTCCGCCGCCAGATAGAAGCAGGTGGGCCCGTCACCGTCACACACAAGGACATAATCCGCTACTTCATGACCATCAAGGAGGCTTGCTCGCTGGTGCTTGAAGCAGGCTGCATGGGCCACGGCGGCGAGATTTTCCTCTTCGATATGGGAGAGCCGGTGAAGATTTACGACCTGGCACGACGCATGATTCTACTGGCAGGGCTTAAACCCGGGGTGGACATCGAAATCAAAGAGACAGGGTTGCGTCCCGGCGAGAAACTCTATGAAGAACTTCTCAACGACAAGGAGACGACCATCCCCACAGACAATGACAAAATCATGATTGCCAAGGTGCGCGAATACGACTTCATGGCCGTACTCCCCCACATCGAGACCATGATTCAGCTGGCCAAGGAGGGCAACATCCACGACATGGTGATGAGCATGAAGGGCCTCGTGCCGGAATACATCTCCAACAACTCCGTATTCCAGCAGATAGACGCGGAGATGCGTCATACGGCTCCCGCAGCTGACGGACATCAATCTGAAACCACTCCTCCCATTATACAATAATATGATTACCAGACGTTTAGTAGCTTCATTACTTCTATTGGCCTCGTCTGCCGCGTCTTACGCATGGGACATAAACGACCTTCTGAACCGTGCGGGACAGTCCGCCGGCAATATGACAGAGGGTCTGTCCGACGCATTGAACGGAATAGTCAACGGCATATTCACCACCTCCGACCTTGAGGTCAAAGACCTGGCCGGCACATGGGTGGTGCAGGGTTCGGCCGTGTCTTTCCAAAGCGAAGAGTTCCTCAAGAGAGCCGGCGGCAACGCCGCCGCGTCGATGATAGAGGCGCGCATCGACCCGTACTTCCAAAATTACGGGCTCACATGCGCCATACTGACCATCAAGGAGGACGGCTCTTTCTCCCTCCGGACAAAGAAGCTCACACTCTCCGGCACAATCACCAAGCAGGAGGTCAAGAAAGGACAGAAACAGGGAGGCAATTTTTTGTTCGACTTCAGCAACTTAGGGCTTATATCCATGGGCGACGTCAACACTTACGTAGCCAAGACCCCTCAGGGTCTGGATGTGATGTTCGATGCCTCGCATCTCCAATCTCGGCTCTCTTCCTTAGCCGCTTTTTCAAAAAACAGCACAGCCAAGACACTCACAGAGCTGCTGAACAAGTACGACGGCATCTGCATAGGCTTCAGACTCGGAAAATCCGCAGCAACGCCTGACGCAGCCAAGCCCTCCACACCGGCCGACAAGGTGACGGAACCAGCCGCCTCCGGCTCGGCCTTCGACCGGCTCGGCACACTGCTCGAAAACGCCGGCAAGAACAAGAAAAAGAAATAATCACGCCTCCCCGGAGACCCCCAGGCCGAAAAGAGCGAAGTCATACTTCACGGGGTCCAGAGGGTCATACCTGCGCAACGTGGCCGTAAGCTGCTCCGCAGCCTTGCGGTCATTGCTTTTACGGGACAACAGTCCGAAAGAGCGGGACACATTGGCCACATGCACGTCCATAGGTATGTACAGCCGCGAAGGCTTCAGGCATTTCCACAAGCCCATATCCACCACCCCGTCATCCCGGACCAGCCACCTCAGGGCCATGTTCACACGTTTCAGAGCCGTGGACTCCATGCGCACAGGCAGACACTCCGGACAGCCGGCGCCGCCGTTCACATCGGCCAACAGCGCGCGCAGCGCCTCGCCGAACACCCACGGGGCGGCCTCGGCGTCCGTCGGCACGGCAGCGGCGCAAAGCGCCTCGAGCGACCCGTAGCGGCGATACACCTCGCGCAAGCCCCGAAGCATGTACTTCAGGTGAGAGCCGAACATTGTCCGGTGTATGTTGAGCCGGTCCGGCAACTCCTCCCAGTCTCCGGACATCACATACTTGTGCGGCTGTCCCTCCATCAGAGAGAGCAGCCGCTCGCAATCCCGCAGAATCATAGGGCGCCGTCCCCAGGCGATAATCGCGCACAGCAACGCCGCAACCTCCACATCCTCCTGCCCGCTGAAACGGCGGGGAAACTGCACCGGGTCATCATCCGCGAACTCCGGCACATTGATACGCGCCACCGCCTCCTCCAGCAATTCCCGCATCTCGGCAAACTCCGGTTCCCCGCTCCGTCCGCCCGCCCTGGACTCCGCTATAACCTGTTTCGATATTTGATGTGTCATAGTGTCATGTAATAACTTTGAAGACACAAATTTAATAATTTATCGGCTGACTCCAAAATCCCGACTCACCGGGAGGGTAGGGGCATATGCGTAAGAACGACGTGTCAGCCTTGAAGCAGTTTTACCAAATCATCCGGATTCGGCAATGCGTCAGAATATTGTTTTGGCAGTTTTGACGTAAAGGTATAAGTCGCCACACCCATAGGAGTGGTTGTGTTTCTGAATGCGTACTCCACCATCTTATCGGATTTTTCTCTACACAGAATCAGACCTATAGATGGATTTTCATCGGAGCGCCGCACCAAATCGTCAAGAGCCGACAGATAAGTGTTCAACTGTCCGGCGTATGCACCCTTGAACTTGCCTTTTTTAAGTTCAACGGCTACGAGGCAACGCAACCCTCTGTGATAGAACAGCAAATCGACAAAAAGGTCTTCATCGTCAACAGTCAGCCTGTACTGGTTTCCCATGAACGTAAAGTCCTGACCGAAAGCCATAATAAAATTCTTGATATTCTTGACTATCTGTGTTTCAAGCATTTTTTCGTCAATAATATCATCATCGTCCCAATCGACAAAATCGAAAAGATAGTTGTCCTTGAAAGCCTCCAAAGCCCTGCTGCGCAGTTTGTCTTCAGAGATTGTCTGTAGGAAATTCGTTGTCTGGATTTTCTCTTTCTCAAAGAGGCCGTCTTTAAGGGCGTATTTGAGTTTAGACACTTGCCAGAACTCCATGGCGCATTTCCGTATGTAAAAAAGCCTTTCATTCAATGTAGATGTCTTTCGCAGGATTTCCCTATGATGGGTGAAGGAGACATTGAAAAACATCTCTAATTGCTCGGCAGTCAAATCAAAGGTAGTCAATTGCCGGTTCAGGAGAATTTCTCCGGCAGGATGCAAAGGATAGTCAGAATCGGCAGTCATTGATTGCCGATTCTCGAAAACGGTTCGCCATTCCTCGAAAAAGATACGCATATCTTTAATCGATGTCTCCGAAAAACCCCTCAATCCAGGCAATTCCTGACGCAACAGGGCCGACAGAGTTTTTATAGCGCCTGACCCCCAATGACCTTTACGGGAACGACACGATATATATTCACCAATATTGTAATATAATGTAATCGCCTTTTTGTTGACAAGTTTAGCAAGTTGATAACGGCTATCTACAATTGCTTTTCTAATTTCTTTCACAGCAATCAGAATATCCGAATATTCAGAGCTGGAGGCACTAATTATTTTCATGACCACAAAGTTAATGCAATTGCGACACACGTCCAAACGCCTGACGCAGAAATTCACATAAAACCACAGGACAGTGAGTGTCAAGACGCAGAGAGTGCCTGGCGCGGACAGGGTCGGCACAGCTTTCCTCTACTTGCCCGGCACTCCGGTCAGTCAGGCCCTGCCAACTCATGTCAGCGGGCCACGAACTTCTTGCCCTCAGAGATGTATATTTGTCCTTTTATGAGGGTTGTCACCCTGTTCCCTTGCAGGTCATGGACAGCGGCATCTGCATCCGGCATAGCCACCTCAGTTAAGCCCGTGGTGGGGAACTCCACTATTATCAGCAGTAAAAACAGGGAATCCGAGCCGATTTGTTAAAATCAAGAAAAGAGGACGCGGAACGGAGAAGAGTGACGGACAGGAAGCGCGGGACGCAAAGGCGTGGGAAGGCAGGCGCGGCAGGCGGACCATATTTCGCAGTCTTTCACCAGCGCCGGTCCGGAGCGACAGCGTCCAAGCCCCTGTAATTTACGGATTTTGAAATATTGAGGATTTTTATTAATTTTGTGGTAAAATTGGATTACCCCTGCCCCATGAACGATGACAGCCACGAAATAGAAAATACGCCTGAGAAAGAGGATACGGAAAAGAAGAACTATATTGTGCCGGGTTCGGACGTGCGCTCCCAGCTCTCGGATATGTACCGCAGCTGGTTTCTGGAGTATGCGTCATACGTGATTCTGGAACGTGCCGTGCCCCATATCGAGGATGGCCTGAAGCCTGTGCAGCGACGTATTCTCCACTCCATGTACACCCTTGACGACGGGCGCTTCAACAAAGTGGCCAACATAGTGGGCAACACTATGCAGTACCACCCTCACGGGGATGCCTCCATCGCCGACGCCTTGGTGCAGTTGGGCCAGAAGGACCTGCTTGTGGACACACAGGGAAACTGGGGCAACATACTGACGGGCGACGGCGCGGCCGCCTCCCGTTACATAGAGGCACGCCTCTCGGAGTTCGCCCTCGAGACCCTGTACAGTCCGAAGATAACCGACTGGACCCCCTCCTACGACGGACGCAAAAAAGAGCCGGTGACCCTGCCCGTGAAGTTCCCGCTGCTCCTGTCGCAGGGCGTGGAGGGCATTGCCGTGGGGCTCTCTTCCAAGATATTGCCCCATAACTTCGTGGAGATATGCGAGGCCGCCGTCAGTTGCCTAAAGGGGGAAGAGTTTCACCTCTATCCGGATTTCCAGACCGGCGGCTTCATAGATGTGTCCCGCTACAACGACGGGGAGCGCGGGGGCGCGGTGAAGGTCAGAGCCAAGATAGAGAAACTGGACGCCAAGACGCTCTCGATAACCGAGGTTCCCTACGGCAAGACCACCACGGGGGTAATCAACTCGGTCCTCAACGCCCAGCAGAAGGGTAAAATAAAAATAAAAAGCGTAGTGGACCACACGTCCGCCACAGCCGACATACAGGTGCATCTGCAGCCCGGCACCTCCTCGGACAAGGCCATAGACGCGCTCTACGCCTTCACTGACTGCGAGGTGTCCATATCGCCCAACTGCTGCGTAATCAGCGACGAGAAACCCCACTTCCTGTGCGTGAGCGATGTGTTGCGGTACAGCGTGGACCACACACGCCGTGTGCTGCTGGCAGAACTCAGGATAGACCTGGGGGAGACCCGCGAGGAGCAAATATTCGCCTCGCTGGAGAAAATATTCATAGAGGAGCGCATATACAAGGACAAGGCGCTGGAAGAGGCTCCGGACATGGATACCGCCGTAGACCACATCTTCAAGCGAATAGAGCCGTGGGCCGACAAGTTTTTCAGACCTGTGACACGCGACGACGTGATGCGCCTGTGGGAAATACGCATGGGCCGCATCCTTAAGTTCAACGCCGACAAGGCCAACGACCGCATAGCCGCCCTGGAGGACAGAATAGCCCGTCTGCTCCACGACATAGACCATATCACCGAGTACACCATAGCCTGGTACGAGCATCTCAAGGAGAAGTACGGCCACAAATATCCCCGCCACACAGTGATACGGGGCTTCGACTCCATAGAGGCCGCCAAAGTGGCCGAAGCCAACAAAAAGCTGTTCATAGACCGCGAAGGAGGCTTTGCCGGCACCGGCCTCAAGGATGCCGAACAGGTGGGCGTATGCTCGGACCTGGACGACATAATCGTCTTCTACAAGGACGGAAAATACAAAGTGGTGAAGGTGTCCGAAAAGTTCTATGTGGGCAAGAATGTAATCCACATAGGGGTCTTCAAGAGGGGTGACAAGCGCACCATCTACAATGTAATCTACCGCAACGGCAAGGGGGGGCCCTACTATATGAAGCGTTTCGCAATCCCCGGCCTTACCCGTGACAAAGAATACGACGCCACCAAAGGGCTGGAGGGCTCGCGCATAGTCTGGTTCTCGGCCAATCCCAACGGGGAGGCCGAGGTGCTGCGCATCACCCTCAAGGCCAGACAGCGGCTCAAGGTACTCCAGTTCGACATAAATTTCGCCGACCTCGCCATCAAGGGCAAGGAGGCGCTCGGCAATCTTGTGACCAAGAACGACATAGCCCGCATCTCCCTCAAAGAGAAAGGGGTCAGCACCCTGGGAGGCCGCAATGTATGGTGGGACCGCGACGTGCTGCGCCTCAACTACGACGGACGAGGAGAGCTGCTGGGCGAGTTCCAGAGCAACGACCTGGTATTGGTGGTGATGAAAAACGGCGAGTTCCACACCACCTCTTTCTCGGACACCAACCACTACGAGGAGGGAATACTGCGTATCCAGAAGTTCGACCCCCACAAAGTGTGGACCGCCGTGCTGAACGACGCTTCGCAGGGATACCCGTATGTGAAGCGCTTCACCTTCGAGCCTTCGCCCAAGCCGCAACGGTTCGTTGGCGAGGATGCGAAGTCAACCCTCATCCTGCTCACCGATACTCCCTACCCGCGTCTGCAGGCCACCCTTGGCGGGAGCGACGCCGTGCGCGAGCCTATAGTAATAGAAGCCGACGAGTTCATAGGCGTAAAGAGCTTCCGCGCCAAAGGGAAACGCCTCACCACCTGGGAACTCGACACCGTCACCGAGCTGGAACCTGCGCGTCTGCCGGAACCGGAACCTGCCGAGGAAAACATCCGGACACCGGGACCGGCAGAGGAGGAACCACCTATCAGCCAGGTGGATGTGCGCGACGAGCTTACAGGCCAGCACCAGTTGTTCAAGAGTCAGGAAGAATGAATACCCGTGCAATCATACTCATGGCCCTGTGTCTGGGAACGACGGCGCTGCATGGCGCCGAGCCGACTGACACCGCCGCAGTAGACCGCCATGTGCTCAGCACCGTCTATTCACTGGAAGCCGGCGGTGAACACGCCTTTAACACATACCTGTCCCCGCTCACCCAGACAGGCTGCAATTTCGCCCTCTCGGGACAATGGAGCCGCCCCTTTGCCGGACCGCAACGGGACATGGACATCAAGGCCCGCGCCAATGTGGGCTTTCTGCAGAATCCCGCACGAAACGCCGGCATGAACGACATAGGCATATCCCTGTCCTGGCAAGCCAATCAGGCTTTCACCCCGCTGCCGGACCTCACACTGAAGGCCGGTGCCGGCGCACTGCTGGACGCGGGACTCCTGTACCTGCCACGCAATTCCAACAATCCGGTGGCGGCACGGGCGTGGCTGGGGCTGACCCTAAACGGGGCGGCAACCTACCGCCTGCGTCTGCGCGGCAAGACCTTACGCCTCATAGAGGAAGTCAGCCTTCCCTCGCTTGGCGTATTCTTCAGCCCGCACTACGGGGAGAGCTACTACGAGATATACCTGGGCAACCACTCGGGCCTGGCACGATGCGGCTGGTGGGGCAACCACTTCGCCATCGACAACCTCGTAGCTGTGGAAATCCCCGTGCGCTCCATCCGCCTGCGCCTGGGCTACCGCCTCAATGTGCTCAACAGCATCGCATCACATATAGATTCCCGTATCACGACCCACAGTTTCGTGTTAGGTATAGCCACGGACTGGCTCAACGTCTCCCGCCGATATGAATAAACTCTCGATTCTTACAGTCAGTATGCTGTTATGCCTCTGCTCTTGCGCTTCGCTGGAAGAGTACGAGAACACCGGCACAGGCAACTTCGACGCACTCTGGACAGCCCTGGACGAGCATTACTGCTTCTTTGCGGAAAAAGAGGTAGACTGGAACTCGGTGTACACCGAGTATTACCCCAAGGCCGCCGCATGCGCCACGACGGACGAACTCTTCGATGTCTGCTCGGATATGCTGGCCACCCTCAAGGACGGACACGTAAACCTCTCCGGCACCACACGCACCTCGTACTACCGCGCCTGGTGGACAGACTATCCGCAAGACTTCAACCTGCGCACGCTTCAGCAATATTACCTGGAGTTCGACTGGCGCAGTGTCGGCGCAATATCCTATAAGAAACTGTGCGACGGCCGGGTGGGCTACATATATTATTCCACATTCAACTCGACACCGGGCCAGGGTGCGCTGGACGGCATATTCACCTACCTCGCGGACTGCGACGTGCTGATTATGGACATACGCGACAACGGAGGGGGACTGCTGACATCTGTGGAACCCTGGGTGGGCCGCTTCATAGACCACGAAATCACAGCCGGCTACATACGCCATAAGACAGGCCCGGGGCACGACGACTTCTCGGCTCCCTATCCGGTAACATACAAGCCGGCGGAACGGGGACGCGCAATGTGGACAAAGCCGATAGCGTTGCTTACAAACCGCTCCTGTTTCTCGGCGGCAAACGATTTTGTGAGCGTAATGAAGCAGTTGCCGCAAGTCACAGTGATAGGCGCACGCACGGGAGGAGGGGGCGGACTCCCCTTCAGCAGCGAGCTGCCCTGCGGGTGGAACGTGCGCTTCAGCGCCTGTCCCATGACCGACGCACAGGGCAACGAAATCGAAAGCGGCATAGACCCCTCGCCCGGCTGCGAAGTCCACTCTCCGGACACCGAACTGGCACAGGGGCGCGACGCCATACTTGACTTCGCCATCTCCTATCTACTCAAAAATTAAAGGGTGTAAGAAATCAAACCTATCACTTCAGTTCTTTCGGGTCTCATGACCACGAGTGTATATCATTAAATACAAAATACTACAGATTGAAATCAGAAGACGCGCACCAACTGAAAATTTGCCAAAGCATCTTTCTCGGCAAAAAATAAAAAAAATATTTGCAAAATACAAAAAAAATATATTATATTTGCGCAATCAACTAATATAATTAAATCCGAATCAATGAAAAACAACATTTTACAATTCGTTTCGTGCTTTGCTATATTAACTTTAGCAAGTGCTTGTAGTCAGGACCTATTAGACCAACCAGCAAGTCCCGACAATCTTCTAAGCAAAAACAGTCATAAAGTAACATTGGAAGAAGCCTTGGAAAGGAGCAAGGTGTTTCGAAATGGACTTAATGAAGGTCTTGAGACACGAAGTATGCAAATATCAGACATTGAGTCTGTAAACTATTTAAGTTCCGGAATTAAAACACGAGGCCAGGATACGGATACAATCTTCTATCTCGTGAACTACAAAAACGAACAGGGCTTCATGCTTTTATCCGCCGATGAAAGAACGATTCCTGTTTACGCGATGGCTGACGAAGGCAAACTTGACCTTAATGACACTACCTTCAACGAAGGACTCCGCGCATTTTATAATCTTGCAAAAAACGATGCTCTTTCCGCAAGGATTCCTACTGACACAATAACATTTGGCGGTGGCATTGACATAGACCCGTTTGATTACACCTATGACAGAACTGTAAAACCAATGTTCTCTAAAAATTTACGGAGTATCGGTCAAGGTGAGCCATTTAATACATACTGCAAACATGCGGATGGAGTGGAAACTCAAATGGTTATTTTTACTATGGGTCAACTTGTCGTATAGACGGAACGGCAGATATTTATGATAATGACGATTTAGGGTACAGCAGTCAAATTACTTACTACAACTTGCATATGTATATTAAACTTTAATTAGTACAAATATGAAGAAATTTATTATTTTATTAGCAGGTATATTCATTATGCTGACTGCTTGCTCCGACAATGACGAGCCTAAGACGGACTCATATAAATTTGAGACGTTGGAGGAAATCTGCGGCACAGGCAACTGGGAGACTGACAAAGTAGCTTACTTTGCAAGCAACGGACAAGAGGTAGACAATGACCTTGTATTTGAAAGCAATGTAGGTGCCAATATGGGTTTGCAGTTTTCTGTCAAAGAGGGCAAGTTCACGGAATATTACCGACCGGACGGATACACCTGGGAATCGCATACAAGCGACTTCACATTTGACCGCAAGACCGGATACATATATCTGGAAGGCTCGGACAAGCCCTTCGCACAGATAATCAGCGCCGCCCCGGACCGCATTGTCCTCCACGCCCACTACGGCGAGTACATCTACAAAGCGATGCTTGAAGGCTACGACAAAACCGATGACACACCCGACGAAGGCTCCTACGGCCTGATAGAAGTGGTGCCCGCCGCCCCCGATGCCTTCACCAACCACGAACCTTTTTAGTGCCTGTGGACCTTTCCCAGTCCTTGCGGGTCCCAGTCCTTCCCAGTCCTTGCGGGTCTCCTGACCCGCAAGTGTATACCATTGAATACAAGATACTTATATAAGTTGTGGGTCAGGAGACCCACAACGACTAAAATACCACAACGACTAAAACGGGTGACCTGCGCCAACTGAAAGGTGCGGGTCACTTGTTTTTTAAACGGAAATGCGGGTGGTGGGCCATCAGCTCGGCGCGTACCCGGCTCCGGTCTATATGGATGTATTTCTGGGTGGTGGAAATGGTTTCGTGGCCTAAGATTTCCTGAATGGCGCGCAGGTTGGCTCCCCCTTCCAGCAAATGGGTGGCGAAGCTGTGGCGCAACGTATGCGGACTGACCGTCTTCCGTATACCCGCCAAGGCCGCCAGGTCCCGGATTATGTAGAAGACCATTACGCGGGTGAGGCGCCTGCCCCGGCGGTTCAGGAAGAGTATATCCTCCTCGCCCTCCTTGATTGGGCCGCGCTCCCTCTCCTCCAGGTACGCCCCGATTTCCTCCAGAGCAACCGGCGAGACGGGCACGAGACGCTGCTTGCTCCCTTTGCCTTCCACCAGCATATACTCCTCCTCCGGGAACAGACGGCTCAGGCGTAGCTCCACCAGCTCGCTCACACGCACTCCGCTGCCATAGAGCGTCTCGATAATGGCACGGTTGCGCTGTCCCTCCGCCTTGCTCATGTCTATGGAGGCTATCATGGCGTCTATCTCCGCCACCGTCAGCACATCGGGCAGAGCATCGGTATGCGAGGGACCCTCTATAAGCTCCGTGGGGTCATCATCCCTGTAGTTTTCCATACGCAGAAAACGGAAAAAACCGCGTATGCCGCTAAGGGTACGGGCCTGCGAGCGACTGCCCACCCCGGCCTCGTGCAGCGCGAACAGATATTCCTCCACCTGCTGACGGGTGGCATCCGCAGGGCTGACGCCGGCATCCGCGAACCAGGCGAGCAGCCCGCGCGCATCCCGGCCGTATGCCTCGCGTGTATTCGGACTCAGGGAGCGCTCCACCATCAGATAAGCCTGAAAGTCTCCGAGCAGCTTTTCCTTGCCGGTCATCGGCCTGAACTCCGGTCCCGCCATGCTCATGTCATCTTGAGTTCCGTCTCATAAAGCGGCACATCGCGGTCGCTCACCAATATGGCCATTCGCCTGTCGAAGAAAATCCATCCGCCCTCCATCGTCTCCTTCAGGGTATCAAGTATGCCGGCCACATCGTGCAGGTTACGCACCACGGCCATGTTGCCGGAGCGGAGCATATTTCCCGGCAGACCTTTGCGCAGGTCCAGGGCCTCGCACACCGTCAGTATGCGCTTCCCGTCACGGTATCCGCCCAGGCCACGCCCCATTATGGGACGCATATCGGCCATGCGCACCAGCAGCTCAAGCTGCGGCTCCATACTGTCCGAAAGGCGAATACCGTCGGGTGCCAGACGGGCTATGAGTCTGAACATCACCTCGTAGGTACGCCTCAGGCGTTTGGGGTACCGCATAGTGAGGCAGGACATACGCCCCACCGCATAATAGTGTCCCTTGCCATAAATCACATCCCTGACCACCCTATAGGCGAAAGGGGAGTGAACCCCAACGCCTATGCGGTGCCGGCGCAATTTATACCAACGGATTAAACTGAACATCTTATTTCTTACTCCTCCTGATATGTATGACAATCCCGAAGGCGACAGAGGTCAGTAACAAGAGATAAATAATGACTACGGCGCTTATCGCTATGCCGTTTGTGACATGCAGGCTTTCCGGGTCAAAGGTAAATTCTATCCGATGTCTGCCGGCAGGGACCCTAAGGGCGCGCAGCACATAGTTAACACGCGCTATGTCGGCATCCTTGCCGTCTATCGTGGCTTTCCAACCCCAGGGGAACCATATCTCGCTGAAGACAGCCACGCCCCCTTTCTGCGAATCAGCCTCATACTCAAGACGGTTGGGTTCATAACCTGTCAGCCTTATATAGTCGCTCTCCGAGGGAACGGTCGCCCGGCCAAGTGTATTCCGGAACTCCTTGTCGGCCACGGCCGCCCTGCGTGTATCCAGTGAGTCAAGAGCCGCCATCTCGGCGTCCGCGCCCTCCACATAGTCCACGCGGCTTACCCACCACGCGTTGCCCAGGGCATCCGGATTCTTCTCATATTTCCATACCTTGCCCCCGTTGCCGTCGTTGTCCTGATACATTATATACTTGGTATTCAGCATATTCAGGACAGCTATATTATTAGCGGCTATCTGGCGCTCCAGCAGGTCATTGTAGCGTGTCAGCTTGGCGGCGTGATATCCGCCTATGGTATTGTGGAAATAAGAACTGCGGGCACTTCCCATGCCGTCTATGTCCAGGACACGGTAATGCCCCTTGTCTTTCAGTATCTCCCGGTCGGCCTCATTCTCTTCGATTGTCATCTCTTTCTGCGAGGTGAAGTTCTCATGGTTCACGTAGCGCTTGTTCACCGCATAGAGGTCTATGAGGCAGAACAACATCACTGCCCCCACCATCAGATACGCCTGTCTGTACCAGCCCTTGACGTAGGACCACACGGCCATGAATCCGAGAGCGAGGAAAATAAACGAGCGTAAAGCATCGGCGCTCACGAGACTCAGCCGAGCCTCCTTGATGGCGCGGAACACATTGGCGTAATTGGGGTCGCTCATAAGGTCTTGCTCGCGTATGAGGTCTATCTCCTGCTGCGAAAGGCCGGAACCCATCACAGAGGGGAACATCCACAACAGCAGACACAGGAACCCGAGCGCACCGGAGACCATACACAGCTTTCGGGAAAGTCTCCGCCGCTCCGCGAGTGCCGCCGGGCCTTCCGGCTCCCTGCATATCTCCACTATGCGAGCCACTCCCATCATAGCCAACACCGGAATGGTGAACTCCGTTATAACAAGGATAGAGGACACGGTACGGAACTTGGAATAGCCCGGGAAATAGTCTATGAACATACGCGAGAACAGCTCGAAATTATGTCCCCATGCCAAGAGGACGCTCAACACCGTCACCCCGAACAGCCACCACTTGAGCGGCCCGCGACAGATGCACAGCGCCAGTATGGCCAGAGCCAAAACAAAAGCGCCCACATACACCGGGCCGTTGGTCATAGGCTGATTGCCGAAATACTGGGGGAACTGGGAGACGAACATATTCTCCTCATAGCTCAGTCCCGAAGGGTTGATGTCAGCCACGCTCAACAGCGAGTTTTCCCCCTGTACCGGCTTGATGCTCGCACCACCCTTGACATTGGGCACCAGCAGGGTCAGCGTCTCGTCGGCGCCATAACTCCACTGGGTTATATAGTCGAAATCCGCACCGGCGGGTCCGGGTTCTTCCCCCTCCTTGGCACTCAGCAGTGTGGCGCGGCCACGGATTGTCTCTTTGGCATACTCAGCCGTGTTGTAGAGGCTCGCGCAATTGGCGGCAATGGCCAGCAGACCGGCGCCGAACACGCATCCGGTAGCTATCAGCCACCGGCGTATCTGTCCCTGCCTGCGCAGGCTCATGAATGTCGCGCCCATAAGCGCCAATATCACGAACCCGAAGTAATAGGACATCTGTATATGGTTGGCCATCAGCTGCAACGCTCCGAACAGGGAAGCCAGGGCAGTACCCCACAGATACTTGCCCCGATAGCATAGCCAGATGCCGCCAAGCGTGGGCGGGATATAGCTCAGGGTGACGAACTTCCATATATGGCCGGCGCCGATAATAATTATAAAATATGTGGAAAATGCCCAGGCTACGGCGCCGAACAGCGACACATACCACTTCATTTCCATACACAGACCCATGATAAAGAATCCTATCATCATGGCAAACAGCAGGTTGGCCGGCGCAGGAAGCCACAGGCCGTAAAGCCTGTTCAACCACTCCATCAGCGAATTGGCCTCATAGCTCGGAGATATCTGGAATGTCGGCATACCGCCGAACAGAGAATCCGTCCACCGCGTCACCTCGCCGGTACGCTCGGTGTATTCCTGGCCTTCATGGCCGTTGGCAAGGCCCTGTTGCATGTCGTGCTGACCCAGGGTCCGGCCGTCTATGTCGTCCGGATAGAAAAATAAAATCGAAATCAGCGCCATGAGCGCCACGGAGAGAGCGACGTACCAAATCCGTTTGTCTTTCATCTTCCTTTAAGAGTCTGTGTTATAGTTTATTACCTTACATCAACAACGAGGCGCCTGCCAGCTACCAGAAAGGTGATGCCAATGACGCCTCGTTGTTTCGTATAAGGGGATGTCTGTCTTATTGTTTTTGTTGTTCTGCCGCTTCAAGCATCTCCGACTTGCGGCGATGGCGTGTGCGCAGAGGACCCTCCACCTTCACATCTATCTGGCGGTGGATGCTCTGCTCCAGGGAAATGAGCGTTTCGGTCTCCGTCACACCCGCTATGTGCTGGATGTTGTCGTTCAGCAGCTCCATGAGGTGCTGATTGTCACGTGCATATACCTTGATAAGCAGTGAGTAGGGGCCGGTGGTGAAGTGACACTCCACTACCTCGCGAATTTTCTCCAGCTCCTTGACCACGTCGCGGTACATGGAGCCTTTCGCCAATTTCACACCTACATATGTGCAAGTGTTGTAACCAAGGGAATGAGGGTTCACGGTGTAGCCCGAACCGGTAATCACACCAAGCTCTATCAGGCGCTGAATGCGCTGATGAATCGCAGCGCGGCTGACGCCACACTCCACTGCGATATCCTTGGACGGGATACGGGCATTCTTCATCACAATGTTCAGGATGGTTCTGTCTAAGTTGTCAATCTTTTCTAAAGCCATATTGCTTGTCTATAATAGAGTTTTTAGGTTTATCTGTTCCAACATTTCAATTTTTTTGCAAAATTACTTAAAATTTTTCCAAACAACAAAAATAAAGCAATGATTCCCTTGGTTTTAACTTTTTTTATAAATATCCTCAATCTCACCCCAAATTCTGCTTGCCTTATTACCATGACCCTCCGCATACGTTCCCTTTCACTCATGTAAATGCGTTTCAATATGATACAGAAAAGCCGCAGACTTCCCGAATACGGAAAGCCTGCGGCTCAATCGTCCACTCAGAGGCTGTCTAACGCACCGGCGCGGTGCGGGCAGGGACGGTATCCGTGTCCGCCGTCGTCGGAGTATCCGCCACCACAGTCATTGTGTCAGGGACATCGACGGTCTCGGTGTCATTTATCTCCACATTATCGATATCCACCTCCACGGTCTCGCCGTTGGGGGTGGCGTCGGCACTACGCCCCTTGCAGGATGACAGGCACACCGTCAGGCATACCACCGCTCCGAGTACAAGAATCTTTCTCGCCTGCATATCACTTCACTTCTATCAGTTCGACTACAAATTTCAGGTCCTCGTTAGGCTTGATAGGGCCGCCGGGAGTACCGGTGGGGCCGTAAGCCAGCCCGGACGGAATCAGGAACTCGTATTTGGCACCCTCCTTCATCAGCTGAACGCCCTCGGTCCAGCCGGGTATGACACGGTTCAGCGGAAACTCTATGGCCTCGCCTCTCTCGTATGAGGAGTCGAACACCGTGCCGTCAAGGTGCGTGCCCTCATAGTTGACCTTGACGACAGCGGCGGAACTTTCGGGCTTTTTGCCGGTACCCTCGCGAAGCACCTTGTACTTCAGGCCGCTGGCAGTAGTGAGATAGCCATCCTTATCAGGAGTGGAGGATGCCTTGGAGTCTTCGTCTGCGGGGTCCTCACCTTCAGGGAGAGCCACACCGCTCTCCGATTCGGCGACGGCGTCCATTGCTTCGGCTGCCTCGGAAACAGCTTCACCCTGCGCATCCTTGTCCGACGCCTTGCAGCTTACGGCAGACAGGGAAAGAGCCGCCACTGCCGACAACATAAAAATCTTCTTCATTTCCATCACTTTTTATTGACCTTGATAAGCTCTACTTCGAAAATCAAAGTGCTGTGGGGCGGTATGGCGTTGGGCACACCCTGTGCGCCGTAAGCCAGGTCAGAGGGTATGAAGAACGTGTACTTGGCACCCTCCTTCATCAGCTGAACGCCCTCGGTCCAGCCGGGTATGACACGGTTCAGCGGGAAAGTGGCCGGCTCGCCGCGATTCACAGAGGAGTCGAACACCGTGCCGTCCAGCAATTTTCCGGTATAGTGTACCGTCACTTCATCTTCGGCTGTAGGACAGGCTCCTGTGCCCTCTTTCTCCACGACATACTGCAAGCCGCTGGCTGTCTCTTTGACCTCGGCCTTCTTCTTGTTTTCCTCCAGGAACTTGACCCCTGCCTCCTTGGCCTGGGCCTCGAGCTTGGTCTGCAGCTCCTGCAGATACTCGTTGATGATTTTCCGGGCCTCGTCACCTGTCATTTCAGGTTCGGTACCTTCGAACACACTTTTTACAGCGCCGTTGAAGTCTTCTACATTCAGGGTCTTCACGCCCATTCCTTTCAGCTGCTGGCCCATCGCCAGGCCCCATGCGTAACTTAACTTGTCCATTATTTATATCTTGTTTGAATTATATACTTATTAAGTAACGCCAAGACGACTACAAATGTTGTGCCAGAATTTCCGAAGGTCTTTCAATCAATGTCTGTAATGCGGAATATGGAAAATTTGCTCATTCCGAAAAAAAGCAGTAACTTTGCAGCGCTTGCCGAGGTCTGTGTGCCCTTCGGGGCGAATGCGACCTGGCCGGTATGGATTGTCTTATGGTGTAATGGTAGCACAACAGTTTTTGGTTCTGTTTGTCCAGGTTCGAATCCTGGTAAGACAACGAAAGCCCGCATGGCGGCAGCCCGCATAGCGGCATCTGCCGCCATGCGGGCCTTATTTTTCTGTAGTGCCCCGCGCTCCAGCCGACGGGAACATTTGTAAACTACTCAACTCTCGCTGTCTTAAGTTGAAACCCATCAAGGGCCCTCAGCTTGCCTGACCCGAATCAAGAGACTGTTTAAAAACCATTTAATATTTACATAACCATGAGTTCTCTGACTTTTACGGATTTCAAATTCCCGGAACAGAAAGGCGTGTACCACGGCAAAGTACGAGACGTCTATAACATTGCCGACAAGTACCTGGTGATGGTTGCCACAGACCGCATCTCGGCTTTCGATGTCATCCTCCCCAAGGGCATCCCCTTCAAAGGTCAGGTGCTCAACCAGATTGCCGCCCAGTTCCTGGACGCCACTCTTGACATCTGTCCCAACTGGAAGCTCGCGGTCCCCGACCCCATGGTCACTGTGGGAGTGAGATGCGAGCCTTTCAAGGTGGAGATGATTGTACGCGGCTACCTGGCGGGTTCCGCCTGGCGCGAGTACGCCGCCGGAGCCCGCGAGATATGCGGTGTGGCGCTCCCCGACGGCCTCAGGGAGAACCAGAAACTCCCCCGCCCCATCGTCACCCCTACCACCAAGGAGGACGAGGGACATGACGCCAACATATCCCGCGCCGAAATAATAGAACGCGGCATTGTCGGCAAAGAAGATTACGAGAAGATGGAACGTTACGCACTGGCCATCTTCGAGCGCGGCACCGAAATGGCCGCCGAGCGTGGCCTTATACTGGTGGACACGAAGTATGAGTTCGGCAAGCACGACGGCGAGGTAATCCTCATCGACGAAATCCACACTCCGGACTCTTCGCGCTATTTTTACGCCGAGGGTTACGAGGAGCGTTTCCGTAACGGCGAACCTCAGAAGCAGCTCTCCAAGGAGTTCGTGCGCCAGTGGCTGATAGCCAACGGCTTCATGGGGCGTCCCGGTGAGAAAATGCCGGAGATGACAGAAGAGTATTGCCGCGAAGTGAGCGACCGCTACATCGAGCTGTACGAACACATTACGGGCGAGAAGTTCGTGGGCGCCCGCGAGGCCGACATAGCCGCGCGCATCGAGCGGAATGTGACCGATTGCCTGGCAAAGCTCTGATGAAAGCAGAGGAAATCAAACCCTACGACGAGAACCGCGACAAGGGGGAGCAGGTGGAGCAGATGTTCGACTCCATCGCTCCCGCTTACGATTTTATGAACGCGGCGATGACTTTCGGGCTTTACCGCATCTGGCGCAACCGCGCGGTGAGTCGGTTGCTTGCCGCGTTGCCCGATGTGGCGGCGCCGCATATTCTGGACATAGCGTGCGGCACCGGAGACGTGACGCTCCACATAGCCCGCACAGCCCCGGGGGTGAGCATAACCGGGGTGGATTTGAGCGCCGGTATGCTGGAGGTGGCGGAACGCAAACTGAAGAGGCTGGATGCCGAAGTGCGTTCCCGCATAGACTTCGTGCAGGCCGACGCGCTTCATCTGCCGTTTGCAGACGGCTCTTTCCACGGCCTGACCGTGGCTTACGGAGTACGCAATTTCCAGGACCTGCCGACCGGACTGCGCGAAATGCGCCGCGTGCTGGCGCCGGGCGCCCCTATCGTAGTGCTTGAATTGTGCGAGCCAGCCTTGCCGCTGCTGCGTCCCGGCTACCGGTTCTATTCGCGGCATATAATTCCGTTGGCAGGACGCCTGGTGAGTCGCGACACACGCGCCTACAGCTATCTGCCCGAAAGCATAGCCGCCTGTCCGCAACGCGGTTCCATGACGGCCCTCATGGAGCAGGCCGGTTTCCGCGCCGCCGCCTGCCGGGTCCAGGCTCCCGGCGTCTGCGCCATATACACGGCCAAAGCATAATCTACGTTTATTTTCAAACAGCCTCTAACATCTAATACCACATGGATATAGTCCACAAGTTTTCTTACCGGCCGGCGTTGCTGGAGAGCCTGCGCCACTATTCGCTTTCACGTTTCAAGTCAGACCTCACCGCCGGAACAGTAGTCGGCATCGTGGCGCTCCCGCTGGCCATAGCTTTCGCAATAGCCAGCGGCGTAAGTCCGACGGCAGGTCTCATCACCGCCATAATAGGCGGTTTCATGGTATCGGCCTTTGGCGGCAACACCGTGCAAATAGGCGGTCCCACCGGCGCTTTCATAGTCATTATCTACAACATCATCTCCCTCTATGGCCTCACCGGACTGGCCATAGCCACCTGTATGGCCGGAGTATTGCTATTGATAATGGGTGTCTTCAAGCTCGGCACGGTCATAAAATTCATTCCTTATCCAATAGTGGTAGGGTTCACTGCCGGTATCGCGCTCACCATCTTCTCCACCCAGATGCCGGACTTCTTCGGCCTGACGCTGCAAGGTGAAACCCCCGGCGACTTCATAGGCAAATGGGTGCTGTATTTTCGCAGCGCTTCCACCGTCGACCCGGCCACACTCATCACCGGTGCCGTCTCGCTCCTTATAATTATAGGCACGCCCTACATTTCCAAACGCCTGCCCGGACCGCTGTTAGCTATAATCGTGGTGAGCTTAGGCGTGTGGGCATTGGACAAAGCCGGACTGTGTTCAGGCGTAGAAACCATAGGCTCGCGGTTCGGCACTTTACCCACCGACATACCGACGCCTCAATCCCTCGGTATAAATATGGAGAGCATACGGCTTTTGCTGCCGTCGGCCTTCACGATAGCCATGCTCGGCGCCATAGAGAGCCTGCTTTCGGCCACGGTGGCCGACGGTGTCACCGGCGCACGCACCGATTCCAACAGCGAGCTTATAGGCCAAGGACTGGCCAACATAACGGTACCTTTTTTCGGCGGCATACCTGTGACCGGCGCCATAGCGCGCACCATGACCAATATCACCAACGGAGGACGCTCTCCCATAGCCGGCATAATCCATGCCCTGGTGCTTCTGCTCGTATTCCTGTTCCTTATGCCGCTCATCAATCTGGTGCCCATGTCCTGTCTGGCCGCCGTGCTGATAGTAGTGGCCTACAACATGAGTGGCTGGCGAACAGTGCGAGGCATATTCCGCAATCCGGCAGCCGACATATCGGTACTCGTGGTCACTTTCCTGCTCACAGTGATTTTCGACCTGACCATCGCCATTGAGATGGGAATGTTGCTGGCCGTGGTGCTGTTTCTCAAGCGTGTCATGCAGAACACCACGGTGCGTGTCTATGGCGAACAGCTGGATGCCGCCGAGGGCACCGACCTGTCGGTGCATGAAGAGCTGCATGTGGTCAAAGGCGTGAGCATATATGAGATAGACGGACCTTTCTTCTTCGGAGTGGCCACCAAATTCGACGAAGTGATGCGCGGCGCCATGCGCGAGAAACCGGTGGTACGCATAATCCGCATGCGCAAAGTGCCCTTCATTGACGCTACCGGCGTACACAATCTGGAGATTCTCATCAACTCCTCGCTGGACGAAGGTATAGCCATAGTGCTCAGCGGCGTACAGCCAAACGTGCGCGAAGTGCTTAACAAGGCGGGGGTGGAACGTCTGGTTGGTTCTGACCGCATTTGCTCCCACATATCACGTGCCGTAGTAGTGGCAAACGAAATAGCCGGCTCCGGCCATTAAAAGAGAATTGTCATTCCGCGCTGACACGCATGACCACCCCTGACAGAAAGGGAAACAAAAAAGACGACTCGGCGAATATGCCGAGTCGTCTTTTTTGTAAATAACATAGTCGGTTCATTCATTTATCCACACAGAGAACAAAGAAAAAGGCCGCCCCCCTTTCACAAAGAGAGCGACCCAAACCTTAATCTTAATTTAATACTATGAAAAACACATTGCAAAATTACAAAAAATATTTCACACCGAAATAATTTTAAGCAAATCAGTTCACTGATTTAACTATATTTAACGTTATTAACTAACTTTACGCTTAAAATTAACACTTCTCGGTGCGGAGAGAAGGTGCGGAATTTAAGAAGCTGCAATTTAAAATTAATGTATACGCAGTCTTCTTGAAGCAAAAAATAATTTTCGCCCAAAATTTGGCAGGATACGGATTTGTTTGTAACTTTGCAGTCGCAATTGCAGCTCATGCCTGCCTTTGCACCAATATCCGCAAGGAACTCGGGGTTTAGCGCAGTTGGTAGCGCGCTACGTTCGGGACGTAGAGGTCGGGCGTTCGAGTCGCCTAACCCCGACAAAAAGCGGGATGCGAAATAAATTCGCATCCCGCTTTTCCGTATAAGGACATCCCTTACTTCTTAGTCAGAGTCATGCGGTCCAGGAGGGCGTGGTTGGTGTCTATGTTCATGTTCTCGTCCTCGGGCAGATACTCGACGGTTACGGTATGCTCACCGGGAAGCAGAGCCGGAAGCAACAGGGAGTTGGAGATGCCCCAGTCGTCCCAGTTGCCGCGTCCTCTGTGAGGAAGCACCGCCAGACCCACGCGGTTGCCGTCCACGCTCACCGTGCGAATGGCGCAGCGGTTCTCTGTATTGACGGGGCCATTGCCGTTAGCGTACCGGAGAGTAAGGAACCACTCGCCCCCCTCCGGCAAATAGACCTTGACATTCACGGGGCCGCTGCTCTTGTCAGTCTCCACAAAGCCCGCTCCCTCGTAGCCTTTAACTCCGTTTGAGGGACGGTAGTCAGCCGGGATTTCGGCAGACTTCACTGCCGTGCCCTCGTCCGGCATCTGCACATCCACACGCAGACGGTTGCTCATAGGCTCGGAGGCGAAGGACTGTACGCCGTCGTCGCTCACACCTATTATCTGATATTCGCCCGGCTCAATCATTGTATAAGCGGTGCTGCGTGTCTCGGCCACGGGGTTACCGTCGCGCAGGACAATGTAGTGGTTTATATACTCGATGGACTGCCACACCAATCTGTCCCCCTCTATGCGCGCAATCGGGGTAATCGGCGTCTTCACGTTGGTAGACTCGTTCACCTTCAGGGCCGGGATAGGCTCGCAGTCCATGACTATACGTATATCCATGTTCCCCTTGGCCTTGGAGGCGGGCAGGAAGGGCTTCTGCTCCTTACCGTTGACCGTGAAGGACTTGATTTTAGAACCGTAGCCCTCTACAGTTATGTTCAGGATGGCATTTCGGTACTTGAAGTTGCTGAGGGTGCGGGACTGACCCATCACCTCGGGCACGAAGGGGGCAAAGCTGAGGCCGTCGCTCTCGAAGCCTATACCGAAAAGCACCTTGTGGGTGATGGCTATATTGCCGGCCAGGCACCACAGCATATTGGAGGAGTTCAACTCTGTGGCTATGTCTCCGTTGTCAAGCACGAAATTCTCCTTGTTGGTGCAGAAAAGGGCGGCCGGCCGCACCAGAGCGCCGAATCCCTGCATCACGCCCTGCTCGTTGCCCGCCTTTGCATTGGCGATAGTCCACCAGGCATCCACCCAAGGCCACAAAGAATTGTTGTGATAGGCCGGCACATCGGGAATCTGCGGAAAAAAGACACCCGGGCCAAACGGGGTGACGGGATTGTTTTCGGTAATGGAGACTGCACGTTGCCTGTCAGCCACTCCCCACACTATGGCGAGGCTCTCGCCCAATGTCTCGGCACGCGGATTCAGAATCTGATTGTCACGCCCGTATCTATACATGGCGTAGTAGCCCTTGTCAGGCATCCACAGATATTTGTTCACAGCCTCGTCGATACGGCGGGCGCGCGCCTCGTATGCGGCCGCGTCCTTCCTGCCGAGGGCTTTGGCCATGCCGGCCAGAGACTTCCATGCCTCGGAGTGTACAATTGAGGTAGACAGGGTGAGGGTGGAGTAAATGTCGGCGCACTGCATCCACTTCGGATGGCTCTGCTCGCGCCAGTCTATAAAGGAGGTCTCGCCCCTCACCAGCCCGGTGGCGGGGTCATAGACGGTCTGTTCGTCGGTGAGCAGGGAACGACGCGCCACATCGAAGGCAAAACGCAACCATTCCTTGTCGCCCGTCACCTTATATACCTCCCAGGCGGCCACGGTCCATATCTGACGGTCCGAACTCACCGGCCAGGCGCCTCCGCTGCCCGTATCCTGGATGATGCGCCCCAGGCGGTCCACCTTCTTCTCCAGGGAAATGCGGGAAGCCTCGGGCTGCATATAAGCCATGGAGAGGAGGATGGAATAGCTCACGTCGCGGGTCCACACGCCGGCCCATTCCTTGCCGGTACGCAGGGTGGTGTCCGGCTCCACGGCGTTCACCATCTCGTCCAGCCCCATATTGTAGACGGCGGTATGAAGTTTGTTAGGAGTGAAAAGCTGCGGATATGCGCTCAGGTCGTGTTGTTTCTGCCACACCCCGTTGACAGGCATGAAATAGCCTGGCTGAGCCTTGTAGGTAGACTCTATGCGGTTCGGAGAAACGGCGACAGCTTTGTACTCTCCCTGACTGACCGTATCGGCATGCCAACGGTAAACCGAGGTCCTTACTATGTCGGCAGAGGCAGCCAAAGGCAACGCCGCCATACCAATAAAAAGCAATAATTCCTTTTTCATTCAGACAAAAATATTTTTCGTAAAACCAAAATCAATTCTCGCGCAAATATAACAAAAATATCTCAATTCCATATCCACAAACATAAAACGCACCAGGGCAACCGCATCAGGATTCATAGTTTTCAAGAAAAAAACGTGCCTGATGACGGGTGGACAAGACCATGTCCGCATAATCTTCTCATTTTGACAGGCAGGTCAGAAAAGCGACAGTAAGCGAATCGCGAGTTAATAGGTACACTGGCATATCTTTCGGGCACTTTACCATGTCAAATATATTTATAAGCGGTTCTCTCAAGCCTGTAAATAATCCGGAAGACGCGCTTCCCAAGTTTTTACGGTTTAAATAGACTTAAATCATGCCGACTTTTATTGATTCCAACGCATTTGCATATACAAAAAATTATGTTTATTTACAACACTAACATAAATCTAATTATTACAGTAAGAGAGTACAGGCATTGTCAATAAGTTTGCTTGAACTTTAAATAAAGCTAAATACAAGAAGTGAAATAGTCGGTTTTTGCAAGTGTCGGATTTTTTTTGTAACTTCGCGGTATAGATGCCTGCCCGATAAAAAGGAGGCTCTTGTGTGTAGTGACATTATAAGTAAATATACTCTAACTCCAGTTCCAATATGGTAAACTACAAAGACTTAGGCCTGATTAACACCCGCGAGATGTTCGAAAAGGCCATCAAAGGCGGATACGCCATTCCCGCGTTCAACTTCAACAACATGGAGCAGCTCCAGGCCATCATCAAGGCCGCTGCCGAGACAAAAAGCCCCGTCATCCTGCAGGTGAGCAAGGGTGCCCGCAACTATGCCAACTCCACCCTGCTCCGCTATATGGCCGAGGGTGCCGTGCAGTATGCCAAAGAGCTGGGCTGGGAGCATCCCCAGATTGTACTCCACCTGGACCACGGCGACACTTACGAACTCTGCAAGAGCTGCATCGACATGGGCTTCTCGTCCGTGATGATAGACGGCTCCCACCTCCCCTTCGAGGAGAATGTGGCGCTCACCAAGAAAGTCGTTGAATACGCACACCAGTTCGACGTGACCGTAGAAGGTGAACTCGGTGTCCTGGCCGGCGTGGAAGACGAGGTCAGCTCCGACCACCACACATACACCGACCCCGAAGAGGTAATAGACTTCGCCACCCGTACAGGCTGCGACTCCCTGGCCATCTCCATCGGCACAAGCCACGGCGCCTATAAGTTCACCCCCGAGCAGTGCACACGCAATGCAGAGGGCAAGCTCGTTCCCCCTCCCTTGGCTTTCAACGTGCTGGACGCAGTGATGGAGAAACTTCCCGGCTTCCCCATCGTCCTGCACGGCTCCAGCTCCGTTCCCCAGGAGTATGTGGACACCATCAACGCCCTCGGCGGCAAGCTGCCTGACGCTATCGGCATACCCGAAGACCAGCTCCGCAAGGCTGCCAAGAGCGCTGTCTGCAAAATCAACATAGACTCCGACTCCCGTCTGGCCATGACCGCCGCTGTCCGCAAGGTCTTCGTCGACAAACCCGGCGAGTTCGACCCCCGCAAATACCTGGGTCCGGCCCGCGACGAAATGGAAAGACTCTACAAGCACAAAATCATCAACGTGCTCGGTTCCGACGGCAAGGCCGAATGATTTTCCGACAACATACTGACAAAGGCCACGACATGGAAACTGTCGTGGCCTTTGTCAGTATGGCCTTGTACCTTTTAATGGCAATTTGCAAATATCACAACCCCGCATACAGAAAACAACGCCATACGGAGTGAAATCACGGCATAAAATCCGTATATAATTATGTAATTATAATACAAATAATTATGTAACCGCAAAACGGAAGGCAATAGGGTTTAAAACAAAAAAACGGAAGCAGAGCCTCGCGGCCTTGCTTCCGTTTACGTTTTTTCCTGCCGGGGAGTGTTGCTGCTCCCCTCCAGGCCGGCGCAAGCGCCGGATAAGTTTACCATTATTTAACCAAACATTGTATTACGGCCATATTGGCCGCGGGGTTCCGTAACATCTCGTTTCAGAAGAGCCCTGTTGTTAAACCAAATATAAGCCCCTATTTTCTCACGAAAAACTTGGGGAGGGGCAAACCCCTGCACGTGTATCAAGTGCGCAGGGTATATCGTCAATCCTATTGATTATCTCAATTCTTTGCTACAAATTTAATGTATTTTCTTGAAATTTCAAATCCTTACGCAAAAAAATATTTATATTAAATGCACAAAAACTTGATTTTTAAAGAGTTACAGATGTCAATAAAAAGCAGGCATTTTGCTATTCAGCCTCTGAAGGAGGGGCTATATACTGATACGCGCCAAGCGTAGGAGCGCCATCTTTCAGACGGTCCGCGCCATCCATATCGAAGCGGCATGCCGGCGATACATACGCGGCATTTCCCGCACCGATAGCCGGGGAGTCCGGTTTCACCCTATAGTTGAAGAGGTAGTCCGAGCGCACCGTATAGAAGAGCGGGTCGGCATCCCAGATGCAGTTCAGGAAATTGTCGTCATCCTTGCCGGCCGACCGGAACAGCGTATAGCGGAAAAACACCGATGAGCCGGTGAGGTCGGACACATTTATATCCGAGGCCATGCCGTAGACAATACAGTTGCTGAAAGACGCCTGCATCAGCGGGGCCGAGACAGCCGGCTCTTCATCCGCCGACAGATGGTAAAGACCGACAATAGAGCCATACGGAGCGGAAAAGAGGTAATAATTGGAGAAGGTGCATTGCACGAACTCCATTTTGCCGCCCGTAAGGTCCACCACATGCCCGGCCGCTTCGGAAAAACAGGTGCCCATGGCCGATATGTCCGCATGGGAGGCGCTGAACACCGTCCCCTGCGAGTTATGAAGCCAGGAGTTGAGCAAAGTCAGTTTGCGGCGCGATGTGTCGCCACACGAATCAAGGCGCAGGCCGTGGACTGTGGAGCGCATATTCACATACTCCATCCGGTTGTCAAAGCTCTCCGCCGCTATATCCACTCCCTGCCATTGGCCGGCCATAATGTCGTAGCCGGCATCGGGCAGAACGTCGTCCAGGCGGTCTCCCCGCATATCTATCATCTTGCCGGGAGCGCCCACGGCCTCCAGACGGCCACGCACGGTGAGCGAAGCCTTGTCGTGAAATAGCAGTTGCACGCCGGGGTCTATGCGAAGGGTAGCGCCCGGCTCCACAATCAGAGAGTCGAACACCACTATCGGGCGCTCGGCGGTGAAACGTGTATCCTCGGTGATGCGCACATCCCTGAGGCGGGTCACGTTCTGTCCCCACGCCTCGAGCACGACACTTTGGGAGACTCCGTTTGTCAGGAACTGCAGCTCGTCTGTGACGCGCAGGGGAGCATCCGTGGCAGAAGTGGGAAGCAGACACTCCACAAATACGAAAATGGAGTCTCCGCCGCGTATCTCGATGTCGGAAAAAGAGGTGCCGCTCAGACCATCCACATTGATGGAGAAACGGGTGTCAGGCTCCTTCAGGCCGATGTGGGATATGTTCACGGACTTCTTGGCACGGTTGTACACCTTGAGGCGTGCCGTGGGGGTGCCTGTTTCCGTAAATATAGTGTCAAACGAGAGTGTATCCGTGGAAAAAGACAGCAGGTCGGAAGGAGAAACGGTGAAATCATCGTCTATGCAGGAAGAGGCGACGGTTAAACCAATCAGGGCGACGAGTGTCAAAAGTAATGCGTGCATTTGTCTCATACTGGATAAACGTCCGCAGGCTCAAAATAGTATGTAGTAAATATATGAAATATATGGTAATAGCCGGTGAGGTGAGCGGCGATTTGCACGCTTCCCGGCTCATGGAGGGCATAACGGGCATAGACCCTCAGGCTGAGTTCCGATTCTTCGGCGGCGAGAAAATGGCATCGGTCACCGGACAGGAGCCGGAGGTCCATTGCGACCGGATGAATGTCATGGGCTTCAGCGAGGTATTACGCCACCTGCCCGACATCCTGGGGCATTTGCGTCATGCCAAGAGACTCCTCGGCGAATGGCGTCCGGACGCCCTCGTCCTCGTGGACTATCCCGGCTTCAATCTCAAATTGGCCAAAGAGGCAAAACGCCTCGGCATACCGGTGCATTATTTCATATCGCCAAAGATATGGGCCTGGAAAGAATGGCGCATCAAAGCTATCAGGAAGTATGTGGACTCCATGTATTCCATCCTGCCATTCGAGGTGGATTTCTACAGACGGCATGACTACGAAGTGACTTACGTGGGCAATCCCTCGGTGCAGGAGATGGATGACTCTCTTCGCCGTATGCCGGCTATTAACCATTTCCTGCAGCGCCACGGCATAGCGGACGACAGACCCCTTATCGCCCTTATCCCCGGCAGCCGATACAGCGAGGTGAAGAACAACCTGCCTCTGATGATTGAGGCGGCCAAGCGTTTCCCGGACTATCAGCCTATAGTCGGCGGCGCTCCCTCCATTCCCTCGAAGTTCTATCGCGAAGTGGCCCAGACCCCGGGCCTGAACGTGGTGTTCGGAGAGACACACACTCTGATGAAGCATGCACGGGCCGCACTGGTCACTTCCGGCACGGCCACTCTGGAGACTGCCCTGCTCGGCACTCCACAGGTAATCTGCTACCGCTCCAACGGCCGCAAACTGGCTTACAAGATTATGGAGAAGCTGCTGAAAGTGAAGTACGTGAGCCTGCCCAATCTCATTGTAAACCAACGGATAGTGCCTGAACTGCTCGTGCATCTATGCACAGTAGAAAGCATAGCCGCCCACTTGAGCCCGTTGCTGTCGGGCAGCCCGGAGCGCGACGCACAGCTCGCCGGCTACAAAAAAATGCGCCGTGAGTTAGGCAACGAGGTAGCGGCCGAAAAAGCAGCCCGCCTGATATGCGGTTCCCTCGGCCTTGAGGCACCCGACATCGCGGCACAGGCACCACTCCGCAAAAAAAACACACAGACCGGCAAACACTGACACCGGCACCCGCTGACACATCCTGTATTGAAAATGGCATCTCAGAACGTAAACCAAAAGACAATGGAACTGACCGACTCTCTGAAAAACAAAGAGAAAATAAGAATACTTTTTGTGTGTCTGGGCAACATATGCCGCTCACCGGCGGCTCAGGGAGTCATGCAGCATCTTGTGGACGAAGCCGGACTTACCGGCAGATATGCGCTTGATTCGGCAGGCACATATAGCGGCCATTGCGGCGAATTGCCGGACAAGCGTATGCGGGTGCATGCCGCCCGACGCGGATATGAACTCACCCACCGGTCGCGTCCCATTCGCCCAAGCGACTTTGAGGATTTTGATGTCGTGGTGGCTATGGACGACTCTAACTTCCACAATCTCAAGCGCATGGCCCCGACTGTCGAAGATGAAGGCAAAATCGTGCGCATGACCGATTTCTGCCGTCTTCACCCTTTCCACGACTGTGTGCCGGACCCCTATTACGAAGGTGCTTCGGGCTTCGAACTGGTTCTTGACCTCCTGGAAGATGCCTGCAAAGGCCTCCTGGATGCCACAAGGTCCGACGTTGAATGAAAGGTCAATTATTCCGTTTTCTTAAAAAAAGTAGCCGAAACTATTGACAACGGGGGTGTAAATGTATTAAATTTGCAAATTATTTATAAGGTAGCGGCAGCCCTGTCTTATGGGTCGCGGCATACTTTCTGAAACTATGAATAAGAAAGGCAAGGACGTAAAAATCTCATATTGGGCGGCGCACCTCACTACGATAGTGAGTGTTACGATGCTATTGCTGCTGATAGGAGCCATCTGCCTGCTGGGATTTACCGCCGGCAACACGGCGCGCGATGTGAAGCAGCGGCAACAGGTGAGCCTGGTGATGCAGGACTCCGTAAGCAACGGGCAGGCCGCAGCACTGACAGAGGCAATCAAGGCGCGTCCTTACACCAACACCGTCTCCACGATAACCAAGGAGCAGGCCCTTGCTGACTGGAACGCAGCCACTGGCGACGATGTGGAGCAAATAGCCGGATATAACTTTTTCACACCGGAGATTTCCCTCTCCCTGAAGGCCGATTACACCGCCCGGGACTCCATAGCCAAAGTGAGCGAGGAGCTGAAGGGCATGCCGGGAGTCGACGAGGTGGTGGTTCCGGACGAACAGCTCATTTCCACGATGGACTCGTTTCTGTCCCGCACATTGCTTCTGCTCTCCATCATAGCGGCGGCCATGATTGTGATTTCGTTTGTACTCATCAACAATACGGTGTTGCTCACTATCTACTCGCGCCGCTTCACCATCCACACCATGCAGCTTGTAGGCGCCACTCCCGGATTCATACGCCGGCCGTTCATAGCCGGCAATGCCCTGGCCGGAGCCATCGCCGGTATTATAGCCGCAGGCGTACTGATATGTGCGGTGGCCTTTGTGGAGAAGTCCCAGATACCTGAACTGGGCAATTACCTCAGTCCGGTCGAGACAGGGCTGGTATGCGCCCTCGTAGTAGCTGTAGGAGCCGGACTGTGCGCCCTGGCGGCCCTGATAGCCACCAACCGTTATCTGCACAAGGATTACGACGAACTTTTCACCTGAATATCGAAAGCACTATGAATAAAGAAACAAACATCAACGGCGCCGAAACCGACGCCCGGAAACCTTTTGTGAAAAGGAATTTCCTGTACATGCTGATATCCCTCGCCATGATTGTGGCGGGATTTCTGTTGATGACCGGCTCGGCCAACGGCGAGGGAGCGGCCTTCAACGAGGATATATTTTCCACCCGCCGAATAGTGATAGGCCCCGCGATCGCTTTCCTCGGTTTCGTGGCGATGGCCTTCGCAATCCTTTACACACCAAAGAACAAGAAAGCTAAGTGATGGATTGGTTGTCAGCGCTTATATTGGGCATTGTGCAAGGAGCTTCGGAATACCTGCCCATAAGCTCAAGCGGCCATCTGGCCATCTTCCGCGAGATACTCGGTGTAGACCTGCCCACAGACCAGTCTCTGCAGTTCGACGTGATGGTACATGCAGCCACTGTCCTCTCCACAATAGTCATACTGCTGCCCATGTTCAAAAGGCTGCTGCGCGGATTTTTCCGATTTGACGGAGGCCCGGACTTCATCTACGTCTGCAAGATACTGGTGAGCTGCATCCCCGTAGGTATTGTGGGTGTCTTTCTGAAAGATTACGTAGAGGCCATTTTCGGCGAAGGGCTTTCAGTGGTAGGCATCTGTCTGCTTGTCACCGCCCTGCTGCTCTGCTTCGCCTATTTCAGCGGCATAGACCGCCGCACGGGCAAGCCACGTGCGGCGGACAAAGGTCGCGACATATCCTGGCGGGATTCCTTTGTCATAGGCTGCGGACAGGCCCTGGCCGTTCTTCCCGGTCTGAGCCGTTCCGGCACCACCATCGCCACGGGTATCCTCTTGGGAGACAAGCGCGAGCAGGTGGCAACATTCTCTTTTGTCATGGTCATACTCCCCATAGTGGGCGAGGCGCTGCTGGATTTGGGCAAGATGCTTTCCCCCGCCGCCGGGGCACAGGGCGGCGGTTCGGTAGGCGCCGCAGCAATGATTATCGGCTTTGTGAGCGCCTTCCTGGTGGGTTGCGCTGCCTGCAAATGGATGATTGCCCTCGTCAAGAAAGGAAAACTTATATGGTTTGCCGTCTATTGCGCGGCAGTAGGCTTACTCTGCTTGCTGTGGCATTGACGCACCGAACATCTTAAAGCAGCATGGACTTCATCAGCGGAGAAATCATAAGCATAGACAAGCCCTTGGGGTGGACGTCTTTCGACGCAGTAAAGAGTCTGCGCGGCGCAGTAAGCCGCAGGCTGGGGCTAAAGAAGGTTAAAGTGGGACACGCCGGCACTCTCGACCCCCTGGCCACGGGAGTTCTGACCGTCTGTTTCGGCCGCGCCACCAAGCGGATAGACGAGCTGCAGGCGGGGCGCAAGGAGTATATCGCCACACTGCGCCTGGGAGCCACCACACCGAGCTTCGACCTGGAAAAACAGATCGATGCCCTCTACCCCTGGGAGCATATAACCGAGGAACAGGTACACGGTGTGCTGAAAGACTTCACCGGCCGCATAATGCAGGTACCTCCGGTATTCTCGGCGGTGAAAATAGATGGCAGACGCGCATACAATCTGGCACGCAAAGGGGAAACCCCGGAGCTAAAGGCCAAACCGCTTCAGATAGACGAGATGGAACTGCTGGAGTTCCGCCTGCCGGTAATACGCATACGTGTGGTGTGCGGCAAGGGCACCTACATACGTGCGTTGGCCCGCGACATAGGCGCGGCCTTAGGCAGCGGCGCGCACCTCACCGCCCTGAGGCGCACACGTGTGGGAGACCGCGACCTCAGCCGCTCACTCACAGTGCAGGAGGCGCTGGACCTGATACACACCACACCCCTTGAATTTCCCGAGGACTTCCCCATACCGGAGAAGTGCCGGCTGCAACCGATAGAAAAAAAGAAACGAATGATATAACCAAGAAGGAATATGAAACTCTCACAATTCAAATTCACGCTTCCTGAAAATCTCATAGCCCAATACCCGGCCAAGCACCGCGACGAGTGCAGACTTATGGTGGTGAACTCCATGACCGGCGAGATTGAACACCGCACATTCAAGGATATAATCAACTATTTCACCGAGGGAGACGTGATGGTCTTCAACGACACGAAAGTCTTCCCCGCCCGCCTCTACGGCAACAAGGAAAAGACAGGCGCCCGCATCGAGGTGTTCCTGTTGCGCGAACTCAACGCCGACAATAAATTCTGGGATGTCCTTGTAGAGCCGGCCCGCAAGATACGTATCGGCAACAAGCTCTATTTCGGTGACGACGACAGTATGGTCGCCGAGGTGATAGACAACACCACATCCAGGGGACGTACACTCCGCTTCCTCTATGACGGGCCGCACGATGAGTTCAAGAAAGCCCTGTACGACCTGGGCCAGACCCCGCTCCCCGACTACATCACGCGCGAGGCCGAGCCGGCCGATGCCGAGAACTACCAGTGCATCTTCGCCAGAAACGAGGGTGCCGTAGTAGCTCCCGCCGCCGGACTGCACTTCAGCCGCGAGCTGATGAAGCGCCTGGAAATAAAGGGAGTGGAACGTGCTTTCCTGACTCTTCATTCGGGACGCGGCAACTTCCGCGAGATAGATGTGGAGGACCTCACCAAACACCGCATGGACTCCGAGGACATGGAGGTGAGCGGCGAATTGGTAGACATCGTCAATGCCGCCAAAGACCGAGGCTCGGCAGTCTGCGCCGTAGGCACCTCCGTGATGCGCGCGCTGGCCACCTCCGTCTGCATGAACGGCCACATAATGCCCACGAAGGGGTGGACCAACAAGTTCATCTTCCCTCCCTACGACTTCTCGGTATGCACATCCATGGTCTCCAATTTTCACATGCCCTACTCCACCTTGCTGATGATGGTGGCAGCCTTCGGCGGCTATGACCTGGTGATGAAAGCCTACGAAACCGCCGTGAAGGAAGGATATAAGTTCGGGGCCTACGGCGATGCCATGCTGGTACTGAGATGCAATCCTGCCGATTCCAAATTAAAATAGTCCATAGAACATGAAAATCAAACAATTAGCCACATCACTGATATGCCTTGTCGCCGTGTCCGCAGCCTCGGCGCAGGAGTGGGTGGACACCGGCGAGGCCGACGACCTGCTCTCCTACGGCGTGCGCGTGGGTTTCAACACCTCCAACGCCACCCGCACCAAGAACGGGTCAGTGGCCAATCTGGACGCCTGGGGCACCGGCTTCAACGCCGGCGTAGTAGTGAACCTAAACATCAACAACGCCCTGAGTCTGCAACCAGGCTTCTTCTTCCAGAGCCGCAGCCACGACTACAGCTACGTACTCGACTATCCGGAGGAGGCAATGCCCAACGTCCATGAATACGGCCACACACTGAGTCGCTCGTTCCAAGTGCCGGTGATGGGCATCTTCAAGATAAACCCCATGGAGAACCTGGTATGGAGCATAGAGTTCGGTCCCTATTTCAACTTCGGACTCTCCGGCTCCGACAAAGGCACGCAGGAAATCGGCACAGCCCTGCGCGAATACAGCGACGGCTATTTCGACAACCGCAAGAAATTCGACTTCGGCTTCAAGATGGGTACCGGCCTGCAAGTGTTCGACCACTACTATCTGGGCATACACTACGAGGCCGGCGCCTGCAAGGTGTGGAAGCACTACAACGGCCACAACAAGGCCTGGTCTTTCACTTTGGGCTACAATTTCTGACACATACGCCAGATTCCGATATAATGCCCGCTTCCGGTCTACGGAGGCGGGATTTCCAGTCTCTTACCCCCTACCTCTACGGAGGTTAAAAAAGAGTGTTTATTTTGCAGATACAGAATTTTTCGCTAACTTTGCCACATAAATAAGAGGGGCCGCATGAGTCCCCGTTTCGGAGGTGCTTTACATCCTTTGGGAGTGGTAAAGCGTCTTTATTTTATATGTTTACGAATAATAAAACCTACAGACAATATGGCAACTTACCTTACCCAAGAGGGTTACGACAAGAAGATGGAGGAGCTGGCAGCCTTAGAGGCCCAGCGCCCCGCCATCAAGCACGCGATAGCCGAGGCCCGCGACAAGGGTGACCTATCCGAAAACGCTGAATACGATGCCGCGAAGGAGGCCCAGGGCCTGCTGGAAATGAAGATAGCCAAGCTCAAGGAGTTGGTGGCTACCGCACGTATTATCGATGACTCCAAGCTGAACACCGACATCGTGCAGCTTCTCAACACAGTGACTATCAAAAACAAAGCCAACGGCGCACAGATGACTTACACCATAGTCACCGAGAGCGAGGCCAACCTGCGCGAGCACAAGATAGCGTCCAGCACCCCGATAGCCCAGGGCCTGCTCGGCCACAAGGTGGGCGACACCGTGCAGATAAAGGCTCCTGCCGGAATGATGAATTTCGAAATCGTTAAAATTGAAATCTGATGACTGTCTTCTCACGTATAATCAACGGGGAAATCCCCTGCTATAAGATTGCCGAGAACGACAAGTTCTTCGCCTTCCTGGACATCAACCCCGTGAACTGGGGCCATACCCTGGTGGTCCCCAAGCGGGAGGAGGACTATATCTTCGACCTCTCGGACGAGGAACTGAGCGAAATGACTGTCTTCGCGAAGCGTGTGGCGAAGGCCATAAAGGCAGCTATGCCCTGCCGCAAGGTAGGAGTGACTGTACTCGGCCTGGAGGTGCCCCACGCACATATACACCTTGTGCCGCTCAAGAATGAGGGCGACATGGACTTCAAGCACAAGATAGACGACCCGGATGCCGAGAAGATGAAGCAGATAGCGCTGGCCATCTCCTCCAAGTTCGAATAACCGGAAGCCCTTACATACAATGAATAATTTCACATTCTATTCTCCTACGGAGTTCGTATTCGGACGCGACACTCAGCGTCAGGCAGGCGAACTCGCCCGCCGTTACGGCGCTACCAAGGTAATGCTGGTGAGCGGCGGGGGGAGTGCCGAGCGCAGCGGACTGCTCGCTCAGGTGCGCGACTCCCTGGTCAAAGCCGGTCTCCCATTTGTGGAGCAGAAAGGCATACAGCCTAACCCGCGTGCCGAAGAAGTGTATGAGGGCATAGAACTCGCCCGCCGTGAAGGCGTGGACTTCCTGCTGGCCGTAGGCGGCGGCTCCGTGATAGACTCCGCCAAGGCCGTGGCCCTCGGTACACGATATGCCGGTGACTTCTGGGACTTCTATACCAATAAGGCCAGGCCGGCGGATGTGCTGACTTTAGGCGTGGTGCTTACCATCCCGGCTGCGGGCAGCGAGGGAAGCGGCAACTCGGTCATCACCAAGTGCGATGAGACAGGACGTCACAAGATTTCGGTGCGATACCCCATGCACCTGCGTCCGCGCTTCTCTATAATGAACCCGGAGCTGACATATTCCCTTCCTTGGTTCCAGACGGCATGCGGCATCGTGGATATGCTCTGCCACATTTACGAGCGCTATTTCTCCGACACCCCGGCCACAGACCTGCCGGACGGCATTGCCGAAGCGATAATGCGCGATGTGATGCGCAACGCACTTATTCTTTCCGAAGACCCTGGGAATTACGATGCCCGCGCCGCCGTGATGTGGGCGTCCACTCTGGCGCACAACGGGTTGTGCGGCACCGGCAAGGAAGAGGACTGGAGCAGCCACCGCCTGGAGCATGAACTGAGCGCCTGGTATAATGTGGCTCACGGAGCCGGCCTCGCCGTGATGGTACCGGCATGGATGCGGTTCGTAGCCAAGAAGAACCCCGCCAAGGTGGTGCGGTTCGCCACCAATGTCCTGAACATCTTCCCCATCAACAAAACGACCGAGGAGGTGTGCCGTCTGGCTGTGGAAGCGCTGAAAGGTTTCTATCGCACCTTGGGCCTGACCACATCTCTACGCGAGCTTATCGGCAAAGAGCCGGACATCGACACACTGGTAAAAAGCCTGAACGGAAACATAGGCGACACCTTGGGCTCCTACGTCCCCCTTTCAATGGAGGACTGTAAAGAAATCTACGAAGCCGCGCTCTGACCAGAAACACATCCCTGACGGTAAAACCATTTATGCAGTCAAGCCCGGTCCTCCTTGTGGAAGACCGGGCATCTTTATACTGACTGGTCAGCGAAGTCGGGATTTACTTCTGTTCTGCTGCGGGCGCAGGCTTCTCTGCCGTGTTTGCGGCAGGAGCGGCTGCGGGTGCTTCGGCAGGCGCAGCCTCGGGAGCGGGAGCGGCTTCGACAGCAGGAGCGGCAGCAGGGGTTTCGGCAGCAGGAGCCTGGGCTGCTTCGGCGCCGGGAGCAGGAGCAGGAGCGCTCTTCTCGCTTACTATGTGGGATGCACTCTCATGAGGAGCTTTCACTGCGAAGGAGCAGCAGATGCTCAGCACACAGATTACGACGGCAAGTGTCCATGTAGCCTTCTCAATGAAGTCTGTGGTCTTGCGATAACCCATATACTGATTGCCGCCGGCATAGTTGGAGGCGAGACCTCCACCTTTGGATTTCTGAATCAGAACCGCGCCGATGAGCAAGATGGAAGTAAGGGTGATAAGGATAGCCAAAAATACGTACATTTGTCTTATTTCTTGTTTTCGTTAATAATCAATTTGCGGAGAAACCGTATATGGTCTGCAAAGTAAATACTTTTTTCTGGATTTTTCAAGCTGAGGTCAGAAATAATTTCAATTGCCTTGGAATAATTGCGGTTTTTTATGAGTACACGCACCAGACTCTCGGTGAGAGTAGCGTTTTCGGGCTCTTTTCGAGCCTGGACCGGTGTCTGCTCGGTCTTCGGTTCCTCATTGGTCAATTTTTCCGATTTGAGTTCCTCCTCACCGAGCGCTTCAGTGACTGTGACCGGCTCCTGACGTCTGTGTGGAATATGAGCGTTATTGCCGGCGATGAAGCTGTTTATAAGTCTGTCCTGTTCGGAAACGTCCGGGCCTGTCAGCTCCTGTTCGCCGGGTAAAGAGGCGCGTTCCTCAGCGGCCAGGACAGAAGCATAGTCCGGCGCAGGGTTGAAAATCATCTTCTCCAGGGCATCCGTCTCCCGGCTATATGACTTACCGAAGGTGGAAAGGAATGTATCTATGGTGTCAAGAGTACCGGGAGTGGATTTCTGCTCCTCCGGGTAGAAATTGTCAAACATAGATGCCTGCTGACCCAGCACCTGCGACAAAGACTCCTTATCGGAAAGAGAAATAGCCACACGTGCCGCCAGGCGGTCTGTAAGCGGTCCGTGGGTTCCGCCTCGCTTAAGCGCAAGTAGCGCAGGCAGGGTGAAATACGGATAGCGTTCCAGCATCTCCGCCGCTTCCTGTTCCGTGTATTTTGAAGATATCGTAGTCATTTTTACCAGTTTCCGAGAGTAGCGTTAAATATGAGGTCCACCAGGTCCTCGCTGATTTGTCGGCACAGCTCGTCCTGCACATCCGTCAGCATCTCCGAGCTGGAGAAGTCGCGGTATGCGGAGAATGTCTGGTCCAGATTGTTGGCCTCGTTCTTATGGTCCACATACTTGACCCTCACGGTGATGGTGAGGCGTGTCTGGGTGGCGTAAGCGTCCTCACCCACCGCCTGCGGTGAAAGTGCGTATCCGGTAATCTCGCCGCTCATCTCTATGTCCGCTCCGGGGGTATCTGTTTCGCGCAAGCGGGTCTGACGGGCCACCGCGTCAAGCAACTCGTTCTCAAACGTCTGCTGCAAGGGTGGATACACCAGTGCCGCACGAATAGGGAACTCGCTTATGGATATAGTCTTATATATGTCGTAGTTGATTGCCGAACCGTTGAACTTATAGCTGGGGATACATCCCCCGGCACATAGCAGCACAGAGAGTGCGCAGAGCGGCACAAAGGGGCGGACCATATATTTTTTTATCCTTGCAAGCATATCAGTCAAGTCCGTATTCCTTTATTTTGCGATAAAGAGTGCGTTCAGAGATGTTGAGCTCCTTGGCGGCGCGTTTACGCACACCGCCACAGCGGTTCAGCGCCTGGATTATGGTCTGGCGCTCGTTCTCCTCCAGCGAGGCGGGTTCGTAAGGGGTGAACTCCGGCTCGGAGTAAGGGACCACCGAGCTGGCTTTAGGAATACCTGCCGTTCCGGCCGGGAGGTTGCGTTCCGGCTCGATTGGAGCCTTGGCTCCAATCTCATCACGCAAAGCCTGCAACTCACCGCGCAGCGAGAGAATGGTGTGCCAGAGCATCTCGCGCTCACTCTCGTAAGAAGGAGCGGCGCGGCGTGTGGTCACCGAGGTCTCCGAAGAATGGGGTATGAATTCGGACAGCTGCTCTCCCGTCACCTCCTCGCCGGCATGGAAAAGCGCGGCCTGCTCCACCACATTCTTAAGCTGACGCACATTGCCGGGCCAACGGTACAGAAGCATCATCCGGCGCGCATCTTCGGCAAAGGTGATGGCCGGCATCATGTACTTCTCACTGAAATCCGAGGCGAATTTGCGGGCCAACAGGATTATATCCTGACCTCGGTCATGCAGGGCAGGCACATTTATCTGTACCGTGGAAAGGCGATAATACAGGTCTTCGCGGAACTTACCCTCGACCACAGCCTTGAGCAGGTTCACATTAGTGGCCGCCACTACCCTGACATTGGCTTTCTGCACCTGCGAGGAGCCTACTTTAAGGAACTCGCCGCTCTCCAGCACACGGAGCAGTCGCGCCTGGGTGGTAAGCGGCAGTTCCGCAACCTCGTCCAGGAATATGGTACCTCCGTCAGCCTCCTCGAAGTAGCCCTTGCGGGTTGATAAAGCACCGGTAAAAGAGCCTTTCTCGTGGCCGAACAGCTCGGAGTCTATCGTACCTTCGGGAATGGCGCCGCAGTTCACCGCAATGTATTTGGCATGTTTGCGCGCCCCGAAGTTATGTATGATTTTCGGAAAAAATTCCTTGCCCGCGCCGCTCTCGCCAATCACCAGCACGCTCAGGTCTATGGGCGCCACCTTGATGGCGCGCTCAATAGCCTCCACCAGTGCGCGGGAATTACCCACGATGGAGAAGCGTTGCTTGACGCGGGTCACCTCGGGTGGTATTTCTATATGATTCGGCATTACGTATTTATCTGTTGTCCGATGACAGAAGCGGTCAATTGATGGCAGGCATCAGTGTCCACGTCAGGGTAGCCCGCGCTTTGGGGGCACCCTCCTTGGGGGTCCACTTTGTCCTCTCGGAATATTGCTTAATCTTGGCGCGGATGTCAGAATCCACAGAATACGTGGTCTGCGATATCTGCGACGAGCCGGGTTCCACAGTGCCGTTGGCCAGTACTATGACAGTGACTATGACCCGGTTCTGCTTGGTAATCTTGTAGTCGGAGAATGTAGGATTGTTCAAGAGCTTACGGCCTCCGTTCATCACGCCGTGGAGTCCGGCGCCACGCCCCCCCTGGCCTGAAGCGGCTGTCTGTCCCTGCCCTTCGGTCTTGCCGTTCTTGGGACTGAACTTGTTTCTCATACCCGTTATGCGCTGGTCCGGCTCCTCCTTCCTGGAAGGAGGGGTGGTCTTGCTATCGCTCTGCCTGCGGGTGGCGACAAGTTTTTCCGACTCATCGTTGGCCTTGGGATTCGGACCGTTCACCACCAGTTTGTCGTTCTTGACTTCCGACAGGTCCGGCTCTCCCTGGGGCATGGGGGCATCCTCGTCCCTGAGGTCTGTCTCGGGGTCACCGAGGTCAGCTATTTCAGGTTCGATAAACCGCTCTTCTTCCATAATCTCCTCTTCCTCCAAATCAGCCATAGCGAGCGTCTCCCCAGGGGGGGCGGGCTTATGCCGCGCGAGGTCCAGATGCACGCCGAGCAAGAGCAGCGCCAGCAGCAAGGCAAATGCTGCCGTCACACTCAAGGCTACGTTCTGGGCGGTTGTAGGTCGTTTCATATAGCTGTCAGATGGATGAGGCGGGACGGGTGGCGAGCACCATCTTGATGTCGTTGCGGGCCGCCATGTCAAGCACCTTTATCACAGAAGCGTAGGGCACCACGCTGTCGGCGTAAAGGGCCACAGACTGCAGAATCCCCTGGTCGCGCATAAGCATGAGCGAAGACTGCAGCTCGGCAGCGCTTACCTGACGGGGCACACGTCCTTCGGGAAGGCTGTCGTTGCGGTCGGCCACTATATACAACTGGCTCAAGGAATCTATGTACACCTCGGTCTGCGGCTTCTCTATAGTCTGCTCGGTACTCTGCGGCAGATTCACGTCAAGCGCCGACGGAATAATGAGCGTAGACGTAATCATAAAGAATATGAGCAGCAGAAATATGACGTCCGCCATGGACGACATAGAGAAGGCACTGAGGGTATCGAATTGCTTTTTAAGCGCCATAATTGCCGGTATTCAATGAGTTAGACATTCTTAAGGAATATACGTCTGCAGACACATCCTCAGCAGGCGGGTTCGTTAAGCATATCCATGAACTCCATGGTCTTGCTCTCCAGTTCGGTCATCAGTCTGTCAAGGCGGGACACCAGGTAGTTGTAGGCGAAAAGAGCGATTATACCAACAATGAGGCCGGCAACGGTAGTGACCAATGCCAGTGAGATACCTCCGCTCAGAGTGTTTATGTCGGAGGCGCTTCCGGCGGCGCTCATCTCGAAGAAAGACTCCATCATGCCCACTACTGTGCCGAGAAATCCGAGCATGGGGGCGCCGGCGGCTGTTGTAGACAGCCAGGTGAGGCCCTTACCCAGACGTCCCACCTCTATGTTGCCGGTATTCTCGACCGCAGCCATGACCTCGGAGGCAGGACGGCCTATGCGGGTTATACCCTTGTAGACAAGACGGGAAACGGGAGTGTCGCTCTTCTTGCAGAGACGCACGGCATTGTTCATATCCCCTTCCATGACGCAGTCGCGGATGCGCTTCATGAAGGTTTTGTCCTGACGCATGGCGCGATTGATGGTCCAGCAGCGTTCACAGAACACGTAGACGCATACGAGCAGGAGCAGGGCCAGGGGAATCATAATATAGCCTCCGTCCAGCACCAGGTCCCAGAGGGTGCGCTGTACTACGGGGGCGGCCGGGGCAGTTGTCATTAACATATATTATTGTGTGTTTAAGATTTCGGAATAAGATTACTTAAGGCACTCCAGATATGCCTTGACAGTGTTCTCTATACCCATATAGAGGGCATCGCAGACTATGGCATGACCTATGGACACCTCGTCAAGATAAGGAAGCTGTTCGTGAAAATATCGCAGATTCTCCAGGTTCAGGTCATGGCCGCCGTTAACGCCCAGGCCTACGGAATGGGCGGCGCGGGAAGCTGCCACATAGGGAGCTACGGCAGCCTCGCGGTCCTTGGAATAATTGTCGGCGTATGCCTTGGTGTACAGTTCCACGCGGTCGGCTCCGGCACGCGCCGCAGCGGCTATGGTCTTCTCATCCGGGTCCACGAAGATAGAGGCGCGTATGCCTGCCTGACACAGACGTTCCACTATACCGCTCAGGAACTCGAAGTTATTCTCCACGTCCCAACCGGCGGAGGAGGTCAGGACATCAGGTTTGTCCGGCACAAGTGTCACCTGCTCGGGACGCACGCTCAGCACCAGTTCCATGAACTCCGGCGAGGGGTATCCCTCGATATTGAACTCGGTCTTCACCAGCGGGCGCAGCTTGTAGACGTCGGAACGGCGTATGTGACGCTCATCGGGACGCGGATGTACCGTAATGCCCTGGGCTCCCATACGCTCGCAGTCTTCGGCAAACCGCTGCACATCCGGATTGTTCTCGCCACGTGCGTTGCGCAGTGTGGCTATCTTGTTGATATTTACACTTAATCTTGTCATTTCAAGTCCGTTGACACTTTTCTGCGCGACAAAATCCACTCCCTTAACCTTTTTTTAACGGAGAATTTGCCGCATATTGACATAAATTTAGTAACTTTGAACCCTTAGAAACGCCTCCTCTAAAGGAGGACCCTCATTTTGGCTGTGCAAAAATAGTCAAAAAAATTGAATTGAGCCACTGACCACCTGCAAATAAACACTGACAAAACATTTTTTTGCAGGACACGCTCTTTGTAGACCACCGGTTAAGGAATGAACGCACATGAACTTCTGACATATCCCGCCGAACCGCATCCCCTCGTCACCTCGGTGCCGAGGGTGGAAGAATCCGCTCCTCTGTCTGCTGTTCTCGAAGCCATGACCGGCTCCGGCTCCCCTGCCCTGAATGTCACAGGCCCGCAGAACGAATCCCCGCTGACAGCCTGGCAAGCCCTGCAAGCTCTTTCCGTCCTGCTCCCCCACTCCGACGAGTATTCAGAACTGATGGTGCGTACCGACACACGCTCCTACTCGGCCTCGGCCCTGGCCCGCGCCGTAGAGGATACCGAGGCATCTCTGATATCGATGCTCGCATATCCAGCCGGAGACGGCGACATAAATGTGTATCTGCGCATAAACCGTGCCGACCCTTCCCATGCGGTGCGTTCTTTGGAGAGATACGGTTATTTCGTGGCATACGCCCATGGCGCTGAAAATTCCCAAGCCGAACTCACGGCTGAACGCATACTGGAACTTCAACATTACCTAAACATCTGAAAACCCATGCTTGTCTCACTCTTCGGCAACACATTTCAGGACTCTTCCGTCAGTGCGCTCAACTCCCTCATAGCCATGCTGCGCGCCTCCGGCCTTGATGTGCAGATAGAGAGCGAGTTCCACACCTGGCTCGTCTCCCGGGGCGCTTCGGAAGCCTTGAATTGCGCCAAAGTGAACGCCCCCTCGCCAGACTCCGCCATAATCATCAGCGCCGGGGGCGACGGCACACTGCTGCGCGCGGCACACTGGGCGGCCCGCAGCGGCATACCTGTGGCGGGCATAAACACCGGGCATCTGGGTTTCCTTACCGCATGGCACAGCAAGGATGCCGACTCCCTGGTATACGCAATAACCCACAATACCATCACCTACGAGGAACGGACCATGCTCAAGGTGGAATGTGAGGCTCTTCCGGCTGACGTGTGGCCATACGCCCTTAACGATGTCTCACTGCTGAAGGAAAATTCCGGCTCCATGATTACTGTCCGCACCTCCGTGGAGGGTGCATATCTCACCGACTATGAGGGAGACGGCCTCGTAATAGCGACACCATCCGGCTCCACGGCCTACAGTCTCTCGGCCGGCGGACCGATAATGCAGCCCACGGTGCCGGCCATATCCCTGACACCGGTGGCGCCGCACACCCTGTCGATGCGTCCGCTTGTGGTGAGCGATGACTGCCACATCTCCACTGTCACCGACTCCCGCACCGGCTCTTTCATGCTCAGCCTGGACGGCGTAGCTGTAAGCCTGCCCGTAGGCACACGGGTCAACATCCGCAAAGCTCCCTTCACCCTGCGTCTCGTGACCCGTGCCCGCTACGGATTCGCCGCCGCCCTGAGAGACAAACTGCTATGGGGCGCATCCGTCACTGCAAGAAGTAATTTTTAAGATTCAGTGCCACCAGACATGCGCCGAGGGCGTAAACAAACAGAAGTCCGAGAGATATTTTTCGTTTCATAACACAAATGTTTTTTGGGGTTTTGCGGTTTCAGTGCAGTTTTTTCTTCCTGCCCGACACTGCAAAATTAACCCCGGCCCTGTGCAGGACCGGGGCACACCTGTGTTAACAAACGTTAATCATTCGACTATTTCGCTCAATAGTGTGGCAGAGCTGGCGCTTTTGACCCTGACGCGCACGAACTCACCCGGATGGTGGCCGCCGGCCGGAAAGACGCATACCTTGTTCTGCGACGTACGTCCGTACAGGTCCTCGGCGCTGCGCTTGCTGCGTCCCTCTATCAGGACCTCGAACTCCTTGCCCACATCTGCCTCGTTGCTCTTCAGCGAGAGCTCGTTCTGCAACTCTATCATCCGGTTCAGGCGTTCTATCTTCACCTCCTCCGGAATGTCGTCCGGCAGATTCCTTGAAGCGTAAGTGCCCGGCCGCTCCGAGTATTTGAACATGAACGAGGCATCGAATCCGGCGTCGCGCATCAGCTGCAGAGTGCTGAGGAAATCCTCCTGAGTCTCGGAATGGAAGCCGGTGAAGAGGTCGGAGGTGAGTCCGCAGTCCGGCATTATACGGCGTATGGCGGCCACCCGGTCCATGTACCATCCGGAACTGTACTTGCGGTTCATCAGCTTGAGGATGCGGTCGCTGCCGCTCTGTACGGGCAAATGTATGTGGCGGGCTATGTTGGGGCGCGAGGCCATCATATAGAGCGTGGCGTCGGTCATGTCCTTGGGATGGGAGGTGGTGAAACGCACACGCATTTCAGGTGCCGCATCCGCCACCATGCCGAGCAATGCGGTAAAGTCTGTCTCCTCTCCGCTATCAGGGGCGGTGTACCTGTAAGAATTGACATTCTGGCCCAGCATAATAACTTCCTTGAAGCCGCGTGTGCGCAGGTCTTCCAGCTCGGCAAGGATGCTCTGCGGTTCGCGAGAGCGCTCGCGCCCACGGGTATAGGGGACTATGCAATAGGAGCAGAAATTGTTGCACCCGCGCATGATGCTGATATATCCGCTGATGCGTGAATGTCCTATGCGCGAGGGAATCACGTCGCGGTAAGTCTCGGTAAGGCTAAGTTCCACATTGATGGCCTTATGGCCTCGCTCGGCCTGTGCCACAAGGTTCGGCAGGTCCAGATAAGAGTCCGGACCGGCCACAAAGTCCACCCCATGGTCTGAAAGCAGCCGTTCCTTCACCCTCTCGGCCATGCAGCCGCATACACCTATTACAATATGCCGGCCGCCGCTCTTGCGGCGCAGTGAGTTCCAGTAGGCCAGGCGCGAATAAATCTTCTGCTCGGCATTGTCGCGGATAGAACAGGTGTTCAATACCACTGCATCGGCAAGAGAGTCATCCTCCACAGGTTCGTAGCCGGCCATACGCAAAACAGTCGCAATTACCTCACTGTCAGCCACATTCATCTGACAGCCATATGTTTCAATGCGCACTTTCTTAAATTGTGTGCAATTTTTTTCAATCATATTTGGTGTAATTCAAATTTAATTTCTAATTTTGTGCAAAATTACCATAAAATCTAAAACGTTACAAATGAGCATCCCATTTATCACAGCTGAAGAAGCTGCCAGTTACATTAAAAATGGAGACAATGTGGGTTTTTCAGGCTTCACAGCCTCCGGCACACCCAAAGTTGTAACCGTTGCTTTGGCCAAACGAGCCAAAGAGCTGCATGAAAAAGGCGAACCGTTCAAGATTAATCTATATACCGGTGCCAGCACAAACGACCACGTAGACGGCGAGCTTTCCCGTGCCAACGCCGTGAACCTGCGTATCCCCTACCAGGGTCACAAGGATGCCCGCAACGCAATAAACAAAGGTGAAATAGCCTATGTGGACGCTCACCTTTCACACCTTTCCCAGGATTTGCGCTACGGTTTCTACGGCGACATCGATGTAGCCGTAATCGAGGCCACGGAGATGAGCCCCAACGGCGAAGTCATACTCGGTGCGGGACTTGGCATGACCCCGACTATCGCCCGCATGGCCAAGAAGGTGATTATCGAATACAGCTCCTACTACAAGACTTCTTTCCGTGGATTCCACGACAACTACATTCCCCTGGACCCCCCTCACCGCAGAGAGATTCCCATCTACCGTCCTTCTGACCGCATCGGCTCCACTGTCCTCAAGATAGACCCCGCCAAGATTATCGGTGTGGTTCCCTCCAACGCTTCAGAGAGCATCCACGCTTTCACCGCCGCTGACGAAATCACTCAGAAAATCGGTGACAACGTCTGCCACTTCCTGGCTTCACAGCTGCGCGAAGGCAAGATGCCCAAAGAGTTCCTCCCCATACAGAGCGGTGTAGGCAACGTAGCCAACGCCGTACTCTACGGCCTGGGCGAGAACCCTGAAATTCCCCGCTTCGAGATGTACACCGAGGTTATCCAGGATGCCGTGATGCACCTCATGGAAGAGGGCAAATGCAAATTTGCCAGCACCTGCGCCCTCACATTCTCCGATGACGCCATGACGCACTTCATGGACAACATCGACTTCTTCCGCGACAAAATCATCATGCGTCCCGGCGAAATCAGCAATCACCCGGAGATTGTGCGTCGTCTCGGCCTGATAGCCATGAACACAGCCCTGGAGGCCGACATCTTCGGCAACGTGAACTCCACACACGTATGCGGCACCAAGATGATGAACGGTATCGGCGGCTCGGCAGACTTCTCCCGCAACGCCTTCCTGAGCATCTTCTCCTGCCCCTCCATACAGAAGGGCGGCAAGATTTCCGCTATCGTGCCCATGGCAAGCCACATAGACCACTCCGAACACTCCGTGAAGATACTCGCCACCGAACAGGGCGTGGCCGACCTGCGCGGCAAGAACCCCATACAGCGTGCCGAGACTATCATTGAGAACTGTGTTCACCCCATGTACAAGGAGCTGATGTGGGACTACCTGAAGCTCTCCAAGGGTGGCCACACACCCCACACACTGCGCGCCGCCTTCGCCCTGCACGAGGCATTTATGGAGACCGGCGACATGCTCCAGGCCGATTTCGGCAAATACATCTAATTGCCGGCGAGGCATAGCCCTTGCGACAAGTTAAATATTGTTAAAAACAGACTGACGGATTAAACATTTCCGGCGCACGTCTGTCTTACAGATATAAGGAGACGCTCCCGGGTGTCCTCCTTCAGGTTGTAAAGATTGTAATAAGGCAATTCTTTGCGTCATGAACCTTAAAGCGTTGACGGCTGCGGCCCTCAGCGCTTTTTGGTTTATCAGCCATTATCCTCGCTTCCTGTTCCGTTGGGCGGATTTGATGTGCCGTTTGGCGGATTAGGTTGACTATAAGCATAAAATTCGCTAATTTTGCGCGTTAAAATGCAATATCCCTGTAAATGAAGTACTCGCGCATAATCCTGTTACTCATAGCTCTGCTCACATCGCCCTCCCTGAGGGCACAGATAATCCGTACCGAGAAGGAAGTGAACCTCACCGACTCGCTGCGCGAGGAGTTTGACAAAGGGCCCTTCTTCACCCTCTACCGCGACAACTACTTCGCCGTAGGCACAGACCCCACCCACAAGCCTACATCCGACAACTCGGATGTCCGTTTCCAGATTTCAATAGCACAGCGCCTCACCAAGTCTGTACTGCCCTGGAACACTTATCTGTTTCTTTGCTACACGCAGGGTGTGGCCTGGGATGTATTCAAGAACTCGATGCCCATGCACGACTTCACCTTCAACCCCGGCATAGGGATAGTGAAGCCACTCTTCAACCGCGAGCGTTTCGTAGGCAAGGCCACGCTGATGATTGAACACATGAGCAACGGCCGCGACTCCATCTGGAGCCGTTCATGGAACCGCATATCCCTGGGCGCCACAATACTTGTGAACGAGAACATAGCCATAGACGGCAAAGCCTGGATTCCGATAGTGGACGGTATGAACAACCGCGACATCCTGAAATATGTGGGTATCTTCCAGGGTGGCGTCTCCGTAATGAGCCAAAACAAGAGGTTCGGCGGCAGTCTCCATTTCGTGAAGCGTGCAAAATGGGATTTCAGCTACAACACCCGGCTCGAGCTCTTCTGGCGGCCATGGAAGGCGGCAAACGAATTTCTGTTCCTGCAGTGGTACAACGGTTACGGAGAGACCCTCATCGACTACAACCGGTTCGTGAACCGCGTCCGCGTAGGACTACTCATAAAACCGCGTTATTTCTCCGACTTCTGACCCCTGAACCACGCCCTCGCTTTACCCGAGCGGACAATGTTAAATAATTAAAATTAACCCGTCAAAATTTGTCCGCTAAATTATTTTAACTAATTTTGCGGACGAATTCTTCGCATGACAAATCAGGAATAATCACTAAAACAAACAATATGAAAAAATTTTTACTTTCCGCTTTATTCCTTGCAGGCATGGCTACAGCCGCCTCCGCACAGGACTATGATTTTCTCATCGCTACCGAAGCCAAAAATACCGTAAACGAATCCGGTATGGAAATTCTTGTACCCTATGATTACAAGATGGTCGCCGACGGCGAAGAAATAGTTGTCAAGAACTGCTACGTATCCTATATCGACAACAATCCCGACGACTACTATGCCTCATACTATCTGATGGCTTATACCAAAATCGTCAACAAGACAAAAAACGACATTACACTGACTTTCAATAGCGTAGAGACCGAGAAGGCGGTCACCAACGCTGAAGAATTAGGGTTCTCCACTGAGTTCGGCCACTGCCTCGGAGGCCAGTGCATCGCCAGCGACCCCTTCAACGCAACCGTCGAGGCCAACAGCTCTACCTCCGAATCCACAGGCGAACACTTCGGTTACACATTGGAGGCATACGAGCCCGCCGACATAGACAAACTCACACTCCAGTCCAAGTACACCGTGACCTTGTCCTACAACGGCAACACAGACAAGACTTTCACCCTCAACTTCCAGAAGTCTGCCAATGTAGGCATCAATGGCATCGAGGAGGAGAACGCAGCTCCCGTATACTACAACCTGCAGGGTATCCGCGTGGACGCTCCTCAGGATGGCCAGATTTACATCAAGCGTCAGGGCAACAAGGTAATGAAAGTTATCCGCTAATTTACAGACCGATACTTAACAGTCAGGGAGACTTCCGTGCGGGAGTCTCCCTGACTGTTTATGTAAAAAACTCTTTTAGACCGCACATATCATAGACGGCGGCCGGATGCCGGTCAGTCCTTCAGGCGGAACTTCACGGGTATCGTGACGGTACTGGGCACAGGCTTGCCTGAAGCATCGGTGGCAGGAATCCAGACGGGCATGCCATTGATGAGACGGACAGCCTCGGCCTCCAGGTCAGGGTCCAGCGGACGGGCCACTTTCACCTCGGACACCTTTCCTTCATCAGTAACGACGAAATTGACTGTCACAGTGCCCTCGATGCCGTTCTCCTGCGCGAAAGCAGGGTATTTGATATTGCCGGTGAGATATGCCTGCAAAGCCTCTTCTCCGCCCGGAAACGAGGCCGCGGACTCCGCCAATGCACCGGAAATGCCGGCGCCGGCCAACAGCAATGCCATAAGGGGACGTTTCATATCAGACCGTGAGGATTTCCTTTTCTTTGGCAGCGAAGAGGTCATCTATCTTCTTCATGTACTTGTCGTGGATTTTCTGCACTTCGGCTTCGGCATCCTTCTCGGCATCCTCGCTCAGACCATTCTTGACCTCCTTCTTCAGGCCGTCTATTGCCTCGCGACGGGCGTTGCGTACGCTCACTTTGGCATTCTCGGCCTCGCTCTTGCTCTGCTTGACAAGCTGTTTGCGGCGTTCCTCGGTGAGGGGCGGGATACAGAGGCGTATGACCTCGCCGTTGTTCTCCGGCGTAACGCCGAGCTCAGAGTTGATTATAGCCTTCTCAATCTCTTTGAACATGGCCTTCTCCCAGGGGGTTATGGCTATGGTGCGTGCGTCGGGCACACTCACGTTGGCGACATTGCCGATAGGAGACATAGTGCCATAGTATTCCACCTTGATGCCGTCCAGCAGGCGCGTGCTGGCCTTGCCGGCACGTATGTGGGACAGTGTCTCGTCCAGATATTCCACTGCCAGGGTCATGTTGTCTTCTGCGTTTTGCAGATATTCGGATACTTCCATAGTTATGAGGTATTAAAATTTCTAAGGATGCACGAGGGTGCCTATGGGCTCGCCGGCCATCATCTTGGCCAGATTCCCCTTCACGTCCATATTGAAGACGTAGATTGGCATATTGTTCTCACGGGCAAGGGCGGTGGCTGTCACGTCCATCACCTTGAGGCCACGGGAAAGCACCTCGTCGTATGTTATCTCGTCGAACTTCGTGGCGGTCGGGTCCTTCTCGGGGTCGGCCGTATAGACGCCGTCCACACGGGTTCCCTTCAGCATTACATCGGCCTCGGTCTCGACAGCGCGGAGGGCCGAACCGGTATCGGTGGTGAAGAAAGGATTGCCGGTACCGCAGGAGATTATGGCCACCTTGCCCTGTTCCATGGCCTCTATCGCTCTCCACTTGGAGTAATGCTCCCCTACCGGGTGCATATCTATGGCCGTAAGCACACGGGCAGGCTGTCCTATGGACTCAAGGGCGGATGACAGGGCCAGGGAGTTGATTACCGTGGCGAGCATACCCATCTGGTCTCCCTTCACACGGTCAAAGCCGGCAGAAGCGCCGCTCAGACCACGGAAGATGTTGCCGCCACCTATTACAATGCTTATTTCCACTCCTTGCGAGGCGATGTCCTTGATTTGCTCGGCGTAATCCGCCAGGCGGCGCGGGTCGATGCCATAACCCTGCGAGCCCATAAGGCTCTCGCCGGAAAGTTTGAGTAATATACGTTTAAATCTCATGTCAATCTATTTTTAGCATCTGCTTTTGCAGACTCCACAAAGTTAGGCAATTCACACGAATTATGCAAATACTTTTCTCAGAGTTTCTCGCCGTATGCCAGGTCTCCGGCATCGCCCAGGCCCGGCACTATGTAGGAATGTGCGTTTATTTCAGGGTCTATGGCCCCTACCCACAGTGTGGTCTTATCCGTGGGAAAGGTCTCGGCTATATAGTCCACAGCGGCCTGCGAGGCTATGACAGAAGCCACATGGATATGGCTGGGATTGCCTTTGCTCGACAGAGCGCAATAACCCAGCTCCATGGATGAACCGGTAGCCAGCATAGGGTCTACCAGCAACAACACCTTATCCTCTATGGAGGGGGACGCGAGGTATTCAATCAGTACGTCGAAAGTGTCGCCCCCTTTCTCACGATATTTGCGGTAGGCGCTCACGAAGGCATTCTCGGCGTGGTCAAAGTAACTCAGGAAGCCCTGGTGCAGGGGAAGTCCCGCACGCAAAATGGTCCCTATGACCAGCTTGTCGGCAGGGGTCTGGCAAACAGACGTACCGAGCGGAGTCGTCACATCCACGTCGGCGTAATTCAGACGTTTGGAAATCTCGTATGCCATAATCTGGCCTATGCGCTCCAGATTATGACGGAAGCGCAACGGGTCGGTCTGGATATTGGTGTCGCGAAGCTCAAGCATATAGCGGCTTACGAGTGAGGGTGTCTGTGCGAAGTTGATGATTTCCATTTATGTAATACGTATTAGATTGTTTTCCCATTCTGTATGGCAGCCAAGGCATCCGCCGAGTCAGCCTTCAGCTGAGCTTTCAGCTCATCCACCGAGGCGAAACGCTTCTCATCGCGCAGGCGACTTACAAAACGCACCTGCACCGGACGGCCATAAAGGTCTCCCTCGTAATCGAAAATATGCGTCTCTATCGAGAGCGGAGCATCCTCTTCCGCTACTGTGGGACGATGGCCTATATTGGTCATAGAGGGACGAAAATCGCCCGTTTCATCGGTACGTACAAGGGTGGCGTACACACCTGCAGGGGGTATCAGACGTTCCGGCTGAATAGGGTTCAGGTTGGCCGTAGGGAACCCCAGCCGGCGGCCCAGCCGGGCGCCGCCCACGACCAGTCCGGTGAACCCGTAGCGATACCCCAACAGACGGTTACCCTCTTCTATGTCTCCGCAAAGCAGCCTCTTGCGCACGGCCGATGAGCTGACGCCGGGCAGACAGACGGCCTCTATCACTTCAAGACCGACTTTCCGCCCTGCCTCCCGATAATGCCCGATGCCGTTGGTGCGGTCGCACCCGAACCGGTTATCATAACCCACAAGCAAGGTTTTTACGCCCATTTCATCGTGGATTTTTGCGATAAACTCATCGGAAGTCTCGCTACGTGTACGCTCGTTGAATTCAAGGCGGAACACTTCAACGCCCTCGCTTTCTATAGCCCGGCGACGTTCATCGAAAGTGGACAATAACGGGGGCGCGTCCTCGGGCCGTACTATCTGCAACGGATGCGGGTCTATGACTATCGCAACCGGGCGGGAGTCCCTTGCCGCCGCCTGCCTCTTCAGCTCCTCAAGCAGATACCGGTGCCCTGTATGCACACCGTCGAAAGTGCCTACGGTAGCTGTCAGACCTGACTCAGGATTGGGTCTGCCATGAATGATATTTTGAGCGTTTTGCCTCATTTCATCGCGTCTTGGGGTATACCGAGAATATCCGCGAACTCCACGCCGGGCGCCACAAGGGCGGCGTTTATGCCACAGGATTCAGCGGCCTCGCAGTTAACGACGGAGTCGTCAAGAAAGAGGGTCGCGTCACCCTCCAGCGCAAACCGGTTTTTAAGTATCTCATAGATGCCCGGCTCCGGCTTGCAGACTTTTTCCTGGAAGGAGACTATCTCTCCGTCAAAATAGTCGCGGATGCTGAGTCCCTCGGCACGGAAAAGGGTATCGATGATGCCGTGATACATTATAGGGTTCGTATTGGACAGCACATACAGTTTCTTGCCCCGGGAACGCAGCCACCTGAAAGCCTTGAGGCGCTTCAACGGCAATCCGACAATGAACGAACACAGGGCATCGTTTATTTCCAGGTCCGTCACTCCCTTTCGGCACTTGTCACGGAGATAGTCGAAGAAACCTGCGGCAGACATATTCCCTTCCTCCAGAAGAAGAAACTCGCCGCTCTGACGATACAGGTCAAGCATCTCGGAAGCGTCGGAAAGGCCCAGCGACTCAAGACTGCGCACACAGCGGTCTCGGTCTATGTCAAGAACCACACCTCCCAAATCAAACACTATATCGGTGTATTTTGTTAACATATAAAGAAGTTTAGATACTGACGTGCCGTTACGGGAAAGGTCTGAAAGCAGGTCCCCGGGCAAACGCAGTGCAAAGTTAAGAATATTCCGGCACATTTGGTAGACTCACGTGCTTTTTCTAACTTTGCAATACAGTTTCAAAGAATAGTAAAATACAAATCAAGTTCTCCTATGGCTAAAATCAAATCTGTAGGCATCCTGACATCGGGCGGCGATGCCCCCGGCATGAACGCGGCCATCCGCGCCGTGACCCGCGCATCAATTTTCGCAGGCTTCAAGGTCTACGGCATCTACCGTGGTTATAAAGGACTTATTACCGACGAAATTGAAGAATTCTCCACCCAAAACGTCTCAAATATCATCCAGAGAGGCGGTACAATCCTGAAGACCGCCCGATGCAAGGAGTTCCAGACAGAAGAGGGCAGACAGTGCGCTTACGATGTGCTGCGTCGCCACGAAATCGACGCTCTGGTAGTGATTGGCGGCGACGGCTCTCTCACCGGCGCACGCATATTCGGAAACGAGTTCTCGTTCCCTATCGTGGGCCTGCCCGGCACTATCGACAATGACCTCTACGGCACCGATTCAACCATAGGCTACGATACCGCCCTCAACACAATCATGGAATGTGTGGACAAAATCCGCGACACGGCGACGAGCCATGAGCGCCTGTTCTTTATCGAGGTGATGGGACGCGATGCCGGATTCCTGGCCCTGAACGGAGCAATCGCTTCCGGCGCCGAAGCCGCCATTATTCCTGAAATATCCACTAAAGCCGACCAGCTGGCCGACCTCATCAAGTCCGGATTCCGAAAGAGCAAGAACTCTTCGATAGTGCTTGTGGCCGAAAGCCCAATCACCGGCGGAGCCATGGGCCTGGCCGAAAGGGTGAAAAACGAGTATCCCGAATACGACGTGCGCGTCACAATCCTGGGACACCTGCAGCGCGGCGGCTCTCCCACGGCTTTCGACCGCATCATAGCCTCCCGAATGGGCTCAGCCGCAGTAGACGCCCTCCTTGATGACCAGCGCAATGTGATGATTGGCATCAAAAACGATGAAATAGTCTACGTTCCCTTTACAAAAGCCATCAAGAACGACAAGCCAATCAACCAGGAGCTGCTTTCCACCCTCCGCCGCCTTTCCATCTGATTATAAAACCATAAAAACAAAAAGTCGCTGTGCGTCCACTGACATGCAGCGACTTTTTTATTTCCTGTTTTCAAGACTTCCCTTTCCTGCCGTGACATAAAAAAAACCGTGACTCGTTCTCTCGAATTCGCCACAGTTAAAAAAACTTTCTTCTATAATTTTTCTACAAACCTAACATAAACGATTTATTTACGAATATCTTAATTACTAACCTAATCTTTCTACCGTAATATCTCTTATGAAAAATCTACTATATCCTAATAGACATTGCTATTGACAGATTATAAGCGCCGAAGACCGACCTGTCATAAACAGACTCTTTGCCTTACGCAAACCGTCAGTCTTTGTTTTTCGACAATGCAAAATTACCGCCACCAAGGCCTATTTGCAAATATTACGGATAGTTTACAATAAAAATATAAGTATAAAAAGACGTATATACCTGATACTCAATATATACATATTTTTAAAATATAAACCTTATTAAGGTTGACATACAGGTATCTGCGACGGATATAAGACCTGTATCTATCTCATTCCGATGCCCAGGACATCTTTCTCAAACGATTCCCTGTTTATGGCGCGACCCCTCATACGGTTGCGATACGTGTATATGGTAGATACCGAACAATGGAGTATGCGGGCAATCTTCACGCTCTCCTCTACGCCCAGGCGCACAAAGGCATAGATGCGTATTTCCGTGGAAAGCGGAGTACCTCGCTTGTGGGTTATGCGGCACTCCGGTTTCAGCAGTGCGTTCAGTTCGTCAAGAAACGTAGGATACAGGTCAAGGAACGTCTCATCGAAAATCGCGAAAAAGTCATCGTTTTCAGTATCGGTGTATTTACCGCTTTTAAGCATTTTCAGAAGCTCTTCGGTCTGACCGGCCGCTATCTTGCGGTTCACAAGGCGCCTCATGGAGTCCAGTTTATCCGAATAAGATGAGCAAAGGCCCAAAAAATGGCCTATATAAGACTCCTGCACCTTACTCTGCTGCGCCAACTTACGGTTTATGGACGAAGTGCGGCGCATAGCGCGGAACATGGCCGCCAACAGACCGCCGGTCACAGCAAAAAGCACTATCACAAGAGCCAGATAAAGCATGAGTTCATCGCGCGAGGAAGACAACTTCTTGCGGTAAGCGTCGTCAACCATAGGTAGAAGTGTAGCTATTTCCACCGTCCTCATCCTGGCATTGGACTCTGTGGCATCTTCCAGCGACGCATTGATATATCGGTAAGCACGGTCTACCTCTCCTTTGTTATAGAGCCATTTGGCCAACGCCGGGAGAGCCATTGTCTCTTTCACGCTCGATTTAACATCCGAAATAGAAGCCAAAGCAAGATAGCGTCCATATTCGGCATCGTTCCCTTCAGAGCGGGAAATCTGAGCCATAAGATAAGCCGTCATGCCGTAAAGGTTGGTATTTTCGGGTAACGTTTTCAGCACCTCCATGGCCAGCTTCCGCGCCTGCGCATCCTTGCCCTGGCGATGCGACTGCTGCGCATACATGAATTTGCCATACCGGTCAGAGTCCGGCAAGTGGTCTATCAGATATTGCTCATATTCCAGCCCCTTTTTCCGATACTCCATCCCTTCGCTCTCATATCCTTTGGCGTACTCATCCATATATGAAAAAAGCTGACGCGCCACCTTGGCGTAAAGAATACGGTACTCCACGGACATCGGAACGGTATCCAGGGCATTGAGCGAATTAAAAGCGAGAGTAAACATACCGGCGGCACTCTGAGCGTATGCCAACGAAATACGGCTGTCCACATCCTCCGTTTCCATGCCGGCTCCCTCCGCTATCTTGTGGGCGAGATTAAAATAATATGCCGATGAATCCGAACAGAAAGCGAGGTATTGCTTGCCGAGAGCCATGTTCAGTTCCCAGCGCCGCCGCGTGTCGTCGGCCGAAGTCGCCGCGAGTAATTTACCGATGGAATCAAGGTTATCCTTCTTTTTACGGTCATATTTATGCACTTCTTCAAGAGTCTTGTCCAGACGGTCAAGCTCAGCTTCCGCGCCCACATCTTTCTGCCGATATGAGCAGGAGCTTAACCAGGCGCCGATATAAATACAGATGCCGATGAATACGCAGATTTTTCGCATTACAGTAGAGAATTAGAGTCATAGGTCCGCCAACCCGCACATGTCAGCGGCCGTGAGATGCAAAATTACAAAAAATCCGGGAAATTCCAATCAACGGTCATCACACACAAATCCGGTGTCGCGATACGGACACCTGCCCGCATATCCTCGCGGAACGGACATATCCCGGCAGGGGTTGCGGAATTGAGGAAAAAAGAGTAATTTTGCATAGCTAAAGAAAGGGATGAATGAATACTGAGGATTATGTCATAGAACGACTTGACAACGGCCTGCGGTGCGTGTATAGCAGCAAGCCGGGCATCAGCTATGCCGGCATAGCCGTAGGCGCAGGCTCCCGCGACGAGACCCCGGAAGAGTTCGGACTCGCCCACTTTGTGGAACATACTATCTTCAAAGGCACAATCAAACGACGCAGCCACCACATCTCCTCCCGCATGGAAAGCATAGGTGGTGAACTCAACGCATACACCACAAAAGAGGAGACGCTGGTCTACACAACAGCGCCCTCCGGGTATCTGGACCGCGCCCTTGACCTGCTGTCGGACCTTGTAGCCAACTGCAATTTCCCGGCTCCCGAACTGGAGAAGGAGAAAGAGGTGGTTATAGACGAAATCAACTCTTATTTAGACACTCCCTCGGAAGCGATATTCGATGAATACGAGGATTTGATGTTTGCCGGAAGCAGTCCCGGCCACAACATACTCGGCACGCCTCAGAGCGTAAAAGCACTGACAGGCGCTGACTGCCGTCGTTTTGTGGAGAAGCACTACACCCCCGGAAATATGGTCCTGTACTGTGTCAGCGATATGCCGCTGAAACATATTTCCAGGCTCATAGGCCGTTACTTCAGCACTCTGCGGCGGGAGACTCCGGCCCTGTCGGCGCAACGGCTTTCTGTCCCGGAAATACCTAAGCCATTCGAAGAAGTACGGGAAATGGGGCTCCACCAAAGCCACACGCTTATTGGAAGCCGCGTCTTCGGCCGCAAGGATGAACGCCGGTACGCCCTGTCCCTGCTCAGAAACCACCTCGGAGGACCGGCAATGAACTCTGTGCTTAACCGCGAGTTGCGCGACAAACGAGGCTACGTCTACTCCGTGGAGGCCCTTACCGGGCTGCTCAGTGACTGCGGACTGTTTGAAATATATTTCGGCTGCGACCCGGAACACATAAAACCGTGCAAGCGCATTATCCGCAACGAACTCGCGAGATTGGCCGAATCGCCGATGAAACCGCGCATTTTCGACGCTGCGGTACGCCAATACTCAGGACAATTGCAGGTGGCCGGTTCTTACGCCGACTCAATGGCCATGAACCTCGGAAAGTCCGTTCTCTACTACGACAAGGTTCTTGACATAGAGACCACACGCCGGGCCTTGCACGAACTTACTCCCCGCCATATAATGGAAATCGCGCGGCTTATTCTTGACAATGGCCTATCATCTCTTACCCTTTGCTGAAAAAAATGAAGATAGCAGATATAGAACTCGGGAAACGCCCCGTATCCCTGGCTCCTATGGAAGATGTCACCGACCCCTCCTTCCGACTTATATGCCGCGAGATGGGGGCTTCGTCGGTCTATACGGAGTTCGTATCGGCCGAGGCGTTGGTGCGCGACATAGCTTCCACCACCCGCAAACTGAGCATCAACGAGGCGGAACGCCCCGTGGCCATACAGATTTACGGACGCGAACCCGAAGCGATGGTTGAAGCCGCCAGGATTGTGGAGCAAGCGCATCCCGACATACTGGACATAAACTTCGGGTGTCCGGTGAAAAAAGTAGCCGGCAAAGGAGCCGGCAGCGGTATGCTGCGGGACATACCCAAGTTATTGGACATAACCCGTCGCGTAACGGAGGCCGTAGACATCCCTGTGACGGTTAAGACACGCCTGGGCTGGGACTGTGAGAACAAAATCATAACCGAACTGGGTCCCCGGCTGCAGGCCTGCGGCATACGCGCCCTCACCGTCCACGGACGCACACGCAGCCAGATGTATACCGGGCAGGCAGACTGGACACTGATAGGCGAGCTGAAACGCAATCCGGAATTCACAATCCCCTTGATAGGCAACGGTGACATCACCACCCCCGAACAGGCCGCCGCACACTTCGATGAATATGGTGTAGACGGTATAATGGTAGGCCGCGCAGCCATAGGCGCTCCTTGGATTTTCCATGACATACGCCAGTACCTGGACACCGGCAGCTATACCCCTCTGTCCACAGCCAGGAAACTCGCGCTTCTGCGCCGCCAGATAGACGAGAGCATAGAGCGTATAGACGAATACCGGGGCATACTGCACATACGCCGCCACCTGGCCGCGACACCCCTGTTCAAAGGAATACCGAATTTCCGCGAGACCCGGATACGTATGCTGCGCGCCGACACCCTCAAAGAGCTGAACGATGTCCTGGAAGAGATAGCCGAAAAATTCTTAGGTCTGTAAGGCTTCCGATTTTTTCAGCACAATTCATAATAATACGGAAAAGACAAAGTTAATTATAAAAACAGAATCCGAATGAAACGTACATTTTACTTTCTAATCATGACCTTATGCGGGGTCTTGGGAGCGGCAGCCCGTGTTTATGAAGTAAAAACCGGCAGCTTCACCAAACTTATAATTCCGGACAATCTGCAGGTAGTGTACACCTGCGACCCTGAGCGGGCCGGCACCGCACACTTTGAGTGCGAAGACACCATGGCCGACGCCCTGATGTTCTCACGTTCAGGCTCCGACAAGCTGAAAGTGCAGATTTCCCCCGATTTCATCGGACAGAAACTGGACTTGCCGGTCATATACGTGTACTCGGAGTTCCTTGTCGAGGTGGAATCTTCCTCCAACGAGAAGGTCACAGTCAAGGGGCTGCCTCGTTGCGCCGGGTTCAAGGCAACTATATTCAACAACGGCGTAATCGACTTGCAGGACATAGATATGGGAAAGCTGACAGCCAGACTCATGACCGGCCACGGGACAATAAACATCAGCGGCAAAGCAGACGAAGCCGTATTCAGCCTGGCCGGCACCGGCACAATAGATGCCAGCCGTGCGCCCGTCGGCAAAGTGAGTTGCCATGTCTTCGGCGGCGGACAGATTTACTGTCACCCCCTTGATGAAATCAAACTCAAAGGCCTCGGTTCCACCACCGTCTATTACAGCGGCAAACCCGCGAAAGTAAAGAAACAAGGCATAGGCAAACTGGTACACGTGGGCGACTGACACAAATTCCTCTCTCTGACGTATGACACAGGAACCGGACCTGAAACTGCGCACGGCACGCACTCTGAAATGGAACAGCATAGACCGCTTTTCCTCACAGATTCTGTATGCGGTCACAGGGATTATACTCGCCAATGTATTGCCCAAGGAAGACTTCGGCCTGGTAGGCGCCATCCTTGTGTTCCAGGCTTTTGCCACCATTTTCGTGGACAGCGGGTTCGGCAGCGCACTGTTGCAGAAAAAGGCCCCTACCGACCGCGATTACAGCACCGTATTCTGGTTTAACCTGATTGTCTCCTGCACCCTCTACTTGCTACTCTTCTTCTCCGCACCCTCCATAGCACGGATGTTCCAGGGAGACGTACGCCTCATCCCGCTGAGCCGCGTCATGTTCCTGAGCTTTATAATCAACGGTTTAGGAATAGTGCAGACCAATCTGCTGATGAAAGCCATGACCGTGCGGCGCATAGCCCTCTCCAACATCACCGGGCTGGTGGTGAGCGGGGGTGCCGGGATATGGATGGCGCTCTCCGGCTTCGGAGCCTGGGCGCTGGTGTGGCAGACCATTATTTTGGCCTCTGTGCGTACCCTGTGGCTTTGGCTGGGCGGCTCCTGGCGGCCCATGTGCTGTTTCTCTCTCGAATCCCTGCGCAGCATATACCGCGTGGGTGCCGGAGTCTTCACCACCTCCCTGTTCAACACCATTTTCCTGAACATATACTCCTTTGTCATCGGGGTCTGGTACAGCCTCACCGCCCTGGGAGACTACACACAGGCAGACAAATGGAGCAAAATGGGCAGTGCCAGCCTCTCGCAAATCCTCACCGCGACTTTCGTACCTCTTCTGGCACGTTTCCAGGACAATCCGGTACGATACCGCGCCACGATGGTCAAGGTGAACCGCCTTACCGCTTTTATGGTCTTTCCATTTATGGGCGGACTGGCGGTTATGGCGCCGGCCATCTTCCACACCCTGTTCGGTACTAAATGGGACTCGGCCATCATCCTGTTCCAGCTGCTTGTGGCCCGAGGCACCTTCACGGTCATCTGCTCGCTCTATTCCAACTATCTCCTCTCTTTGGGCTATGCCCGGACATTGGTAATAGCGGAGATAGTGAAAGATACGGCCACCCTTGCGGCCATAGGAGCCACCGTATGGATGCACTCAGTGGAGATACTTGTGTGGGGTCAGCTGGCGGCCGGAGCGCTGACATGGATTGCCACATTGGCACTGACAGCACGAGCCACCGGCTTCAGCGCCCGCACGCTCACCTCCGGGATGTCCTTCTACCTGACACTCGCCGTAGCCGGAATGACCGGCGCATGGCTGATAGGAACAGTGATTTCAGGCTCTCTGCCACTCCTCCTGCTTCAGGCCTCCACAGGATTGCTCATATATTTCGGCACCCTCGCATTGCTGCGCGACCCCCTCCTCAAGCAAGCCAAAGCATACTTTTTCAAAAAACAAATATAACAACCAGCATTTTTAAATTATGTCCAAACTCTCAATGAAGCAATTAGGCAGAATCCTTTATTGGATAATGCTTGTGCTTATGCTCATACCCTTCGAGTTTTTCTCAAAGAGCGGCGAGACCATAATCACACCGGCCATAGCTCTGTTCCTCGGTCTGATATTCGCCTTCGTATTCGGCACCCCCTGTCCCAAGTTCAATAAGAAACTTTCCAAGTATCTGCTGCAGATTTCGGTAGTGGGTCTCGGTTTCGGCATGAACCTGATAGACTCCCTGAAAAGTGGAGCCGACGGCATGATTTTCACTGTCGTATCGGTAGTGGTGGTAATGGTGGCGGGTATAGTCATAGGCCACGCGATGCGCATCAACGCCAAGAGCAGCTACCTCATTTCCTCCGGTACCGCCATCTGCGGCGGCAGCGCCATAGCGGCGGTAGGTCCCGTATTGAAGGCCAACGAGCATGAGATGGCTGTGAGTCTCGGTGTAATCTTCATTCTTAACGCCATAGCCCTGTTCATTTTCCCGCCCCTGGGCAGATACTTCGAGATGAGCCAGACGCAGTTCGGCACATGGGCCGCGATAGCCATCCACGACACCTCCTCGGTGGTAGGCGCCGGCGACGCTTACGGAGCCGAGGCCTGCGAAATAGCCACCCTTATCAAGTGTACACGTGCCCTTTGGATTATTCCCCTGGCATTCTTCACGATGTGGTACTTCGGCCGCAAAGAAAAGGGACACGGTGTGCCGGGCGAGAAGAAGAAGGTCAACATCCCCTGGTTCATATTCTACTTCATCCTGGCAATGATTGTCAACACATACACTCCGTCTATTCTCGACTGGATTTCCGAAGATGCCGGCGCCTCGATGCTTCCGGGTATTCAGAAGTTCTACGGCGGTATAGTATGGGGAGCCAAGAAAGCCCTTGTGCTTGTGCTGTTCGCTATCGGCGCATCCCTTTCGCTGGCTGTAATCCGCAAAGTGGGAGCCAAGCCGCTGCTTCTTGCCATATTCCTATGGATAATAATAGGCATACTCAGTTTCTTCGTGGTAATGGGCACCGTAGACTAAAAAATATAATACAGCTGAATGGCTATGTCAAACACTCCGGTCTGACATAGCCATTCTTATTTTTACACGCTTCAGCTTATCTCTTGATTACTTTTCTCACAGTGCCGTCTGTCATCTTGACTATATTCACACCTTGAGTAAAGTCGTTCAATCGCATACCGTTTATTGAATATATTTCAGCAGGCATAGCGTCAGAAACATCTAAGTCATTGATGCCGGATTTGACTTTCAGCCAGCTTACAGGGGTTTCCAGGCGTTGGCCACCGCCGTAATATACGCTCTGCACTCCCACCTCATCGGGCACATTTTCGTGCAATACAACGGCACGTCCACCTTTAGAAATCTCAATATATCCCTCTGCATCAAGACATTCGAACAGATAGGGAACTTCAGTCATTGAGGTGATACCGGCGTCAGCAAATCCTACGTATTTATCAGCGCCGAAAGTATATTTCTCGGCAACGCCATCGCGTTTAATCCACAGTATATAGAACAATTTTTCGGGATTCAAGAAGTTATTGTCGGCATCAAATGTGCTTACAGCCAGATTTATTCCATTATATCCGTATTCATCCATATAGTCATAAAAGTTTGTGACATTAGGAGCAACAGGCATAACGCTGATATCATTGTAGAGACTAATAGTGTAGTTGCAGAAATAATCCAAATGTATCATTTCGCCACTTTCCGGATAACCTTCAGTAACGAGAATGGCTTCGTCGCTTTCTCCGGTAAGAGTTTTAGTCTGCGCGTCGTACCCTACCACATAATCGTCGTAGACGGTGTAGAAGGTCTTTTCCATATCCATTTCGAAATACTCATCGTAGACTACTTTCTTCTCAAAAGCGGCACCGCAGAAATAAGTAACATAGCCACTGTAGATACCAAGGAATTGCCCTGAGGGAAATATCACTTTATCCCCTTCGATAGTTCCGACTATACAGCTTTTAGGATTGCCCTCGGAGAGACCTTGAAGATAAAATTTGTCTCCCACCACTGCGCAATGTACTATTCTGTCTCCGTCAATCGGCTCATATTCAAGCTCCTGATATTTCATATGCCAGTCTTCCACCGATGCACCTTCCGGGAACTGCAATGTATTGGTATCTACCGGGGTGAAAGTCGTGTTCCAGTTTGAATAACCTTGCCAAGACCCGCTGACATAGCTGAAAAGTCCTAATAATTTGGTGGGGTCTTCGTTATCCTGCATAATGTCGGACTGAATGGTCAGGGTACCATCTTCAGCTTCATTGAAGACCACCTCGGTGTCTTCGGTTCTTAGGTAACTTGTGTAAGTCTGTCCGCCGATAGTCTCCTCACCTTTCTCTCCGATGCCGAGCACCAGATAGTCATCAAACGACTTGTTGTAAAGTATGGGCTGCCCCATAGGTATATGAATGGAATTGCCCTCCCGCGTACCTTTTATCCATGTTCCGGCTGTCGCCGATGAAATCAGGTCTTTTATATATATGGTTTTACCGTCAGGCGCCACGACCATCTCAAGGGCGTTTCCGCTCTGGTTCGTGAAATACAGATTTCCCATGAATACAGTAGTGGCATAACCAGAACGAGAATAGTATTTCACCTCTCCCTCCGGGCGGTCATAAATTATTTCGAGATTATCGTCACTGGCTTCTGAGAGCGATTTAAGACCGGTAAAATCGGTAGTGTATCGCATACGGCAACCATCTTCATCCCCCACCGGTTCCTCTGCGGCAGCGCTGAATCGTTCTTCAAATTTAATATTCTCGGCTAATTTATGCCCGGGAAAGTTCCCGTTGTCGCTGGCAAATATGGAGACACCTGTCAAGGCGACACCAATAATGAGAACCCGTTTTTTCATGACTAAAAAAATTAATATGGTGATTAAATGATTCTGAACCGAGATGCTTCCGTATATGACGGAAAATCTCGATGCCACAAAATTACAGCCATAAGGACTCCATGCCAAACTATTTTTCTTTATATCTTTCTTAGATATTGAAATAGGTGTACTTAAAAAATGCTTGTTTTATATAATTATTTTTATATCAAATGATTACAATGTCTTAAATTTAGATTGAACATATATTTTAGGTATAAAATAATTCATGTGATTTGGTGGATTCACACATATTCACTAACTTAGAGCAGGATTTACCGACTGTTTCAAACACTTCACCGCTGACCATGAACAAACGATTACATACCCTACATCACCCCCGACATACACTGATAAAGTTAAGGTTGATATTGCCGTTCATATTTCTTATATCCCTTACGCCTGTACTGCATACGCCAGGCCTGTCTGCAAGAAACGCGCAAGCAAAAGCTTTCAGCCATAACCTGAAAAAGGATTTCTACTTGCGTGAGGCCCGCAATTCCAAGAATCCGGATATTACACGCCTCGCTTTTTATGACAGCCTCACCAAAAACGGCAATGCCGATATAACGCTCGGTTTTGAACAGGGCGACCTCTTGGACAATATGGGGCAGTTTGAACGCGCCCGCTTGCTGTACGAGAGACTGGGCAAAAGAATCTCACACGATTCCACACGATTATATGCCAGTTATCTTATACGTCTGGCAAGCGCCCAGTATTACTCCAACCGCATAGGAGAAGCCATAGAAAACGCATATAATACCATAAACCTCGAAAAGCCTGACTCTTTAATGTACCTTAACGTCGAAGCATTGCGATTGCTGGCCCACATATTCGGATACGGGACCACACGGCAACTGGCGAATTCATATATGGAGCGCGCAAAGGAGGCTTATGACATATTCGCAAAGTCAGATGCGCCTAAATATCTGAAAGACTATACTTTAGGCAATATACACTATTCATTGTCAAGTTTCGCCCTTTCCGACAAAAATTTCCCAAAAGCATTTGAAGAGATTAAACTCTCACGGCTGTTGCAGGCAGGGATGCGTCCGGAGTCTTTTATAGCCATGAACATGGCTTTAATCTATCACCAGCAGGGAGAACTTGACATAGCTGAAAACTATTACAGACAGGTCCTGGCAGAGCCTGATTATCATCCCGATTTCATGAATGCCGTCCTCAACTATGCGCAACTGCTGCTGGACAAGCAGGATTTTGACGGAGCCTCACGATTGCTGAAGACGTATGAATCCCAGCTGAGTTATCTTGCCGGCACCCCATGGGAGGGCAATCTTTATTACGTACGGCATCAGGTGGCAGACAGCCTGCATACATATCAGGAATCCGTCATTTATCTTGACCGTGCGTACTCTCTGCTCGATTCATTGAGTACAGAGCAGAACCAGCTGTATCTTCAGAATCTTGCCGATATATACGAGGGGCGAGACATGGATACACAGAACCGGCAGCTAAAGGAGCGTCTGTCGCTATGGCAGTGGTCCTTTGCCGGAACATGTCTGTTTCTTGCGATATGCCTTATTGCCTCACTGACACTATGGCGCCGGTATAAAAGCCATCTCAAGGAAAATACCCGACTCAACAAGCGTATGGCCGAAATTGAGGAAGAGACACGCCATAAAGCCTTGAATGCCGAAGAAAAAATCGGAGAACGGAGCCGGCAACTCTCGGCCATGACCATGAGAATTAAAAGTATAAATGCTGAGCTTTCCTCTATCGGGGAAGTCATAGATACACCATCGCTCAGTCGGGAAGAGGTATCCAAGAAAATCAAATCATCTCTTAAGAAACTGTCGGCTCAGGACAACGTATGGGAGATGTTCCGTGTCTATTTTGAAGAAGTAAACCAACGTTTTTTTGACAGGCTGTATCGCGTGGCTCCTGACCTGACGAAATCAGAAATCCGTATGTGCGCCTATATTCTTGCAGGCATGACGAGTAAAGAGATAGCATCGCTCACAAATCGTTCAGTGCGCACCATAGACTGCATCAAATATAATTTGCGATGTAAACTCAACATAAAGGAGTCTACCGAGTCTTTCGTAAGAAAACTGTCGGCGGATTCCACACCCGGCGGATTGACGGACACATCGACGTCAGCCGATGTCAACTCAGATACAGATGGCTTCCAGGGATGCTCCCGAAGTGTTTAATAATTCTGTAATTCCGAGTTGAGACCGTACTTTCTTGGACAGTTTCTTCGCAGTCTCGCAGTAGGAGTGAAAAATCAGTTTCTCCTGTACTCTGTCGGGCACGTCTCCACGGAAATCCACTGAAATCCAATGCCGTTTGTTCATGTGATAGCCGGGCCTTATGCCGGAATACCTATCGCGCAATTCAAGGCCGAAGTCAGGATTCACCTTTATGTTATAGAAATCCCATTCTCCGTCAAGAGTCATCAGGCAGAACATCCTTCCCCCTATTTCCATTGCCAACGTATCGGGGCCGAAAGGAGACCTCTCCGTAGCGAAAGGCAGCGAAAGGCAATAGTCTCTGACGTGTTCTATATTCATGGATTGTACGTTTTATTTAAAGGCTGTTTTCACTGACCGCAAGACAAAATGCTCTCGCGGGCAATATGGCAGAAAGCGGACCTCCGGCAATTCCGAGGTCCGCTTTCTATGCAGTGTTAATTAATTTCAATCTATTTCTTCGTCAGCCTCGTAACCGCCCATTTCGCGGATAGCGTTCTTGAGCATCACGTACTGCTGGAAGAGGTGGTTTACAGGAACCTCGTTCTTAGTGTAGTCGTGCATAGGACTCTTGAGGAAGAAGGAGAGGAAGCGCTGTATGCCGTAACGGCCGGAACGTGCCGCCAGGTCAGAGAGCAACACGAGGTCCAGACAGAGAGGCGCGGCAAGGATAGAGTCGCGGCAGAGGAAGTTGATTTTAATCTGCATGGGATAGCCCATCCAGCCGAAGATGTCGATGTTGTCCCAGCCCTCTTTGTTGTCGTTGCGGGGAGGATAGTAGTTGATACGTACCTTGTGGTAGTACTGGGTGTCCTCGTCGTTGCCGTGAGCGTAGAGGTCGGGCTGATTCTCGGGAACAAGGATAGACTCGAGAGTGGAGAGCTTGGAAACCTCTTTAGTGCGGAAGTTGGCGGGCTCGTCCAGCACGAGGCCGTCACGGTTGCCGAGGATATTGGTGGAGAACCAGCCGGCGAGACCGAGGCAACGTGTGCCGATGATAGGAGCGAAACCTGACTTCACCAGTGTCTGGCCTGTCTTGAAGTCCTTGCCGGAGATAGGCATCTTGGTTCTTTCGGACACCTCCCACATGGCGGGGAAGTCGACGGTCGTGTTGGGAGCGCCCATGATGAAGGGGCAACCCTCGAGCAGTGCGGCGTAAGCGTAGCACATAGAGGGAGCGATGTGCTCGCGGTCATCGGCCTTCATGGCCTCGACCATGGCAGCCTCGGTGCCGTGATATTTCTCGTCTACGGGAACGTAAACCTCAGTGGAAGCAGCCCAGAGTACAACCACACGTTCAACACCTGTCTCCTTCTTGAAGTTCTGGATGTCCTTGCGCAGATTCTCGACCATCTGCCAACGGGTGATGTCGCCCATCGTGTTGTCACCCTCAAGACGCTTTGCATAGTTTTTGTCAAAAGCGGCCTTCATGGGCTTGATAGCCATGAGTTCGTCCTTGACGGGTTCAATGTCCTTTTCTTTGAGCACCTGAGCGTTGAGGGCGGACTCGTAAGCGTTGGCGGGATATACGTCCCATGTGCCGAACACGATGTCATTGAGGTCTGCCAAAGGCACAATATCTTTATAGTGCAGATATTTCTTGTTTTCGCCACGACCTACGCGGATTTTGTCGTACTGGGTCATGGAACCGATGGGCTTTGCCAGACCCTTGCGAGTCATGAGGACACCGGTCATGAATGTGGTAGCGACAGCGCCGTTACCTACTACGAGAACGCCTAATTTGCCATTGGGCTTTTCAGCTACTTTTCCTTCCATAGTTGTAAAAAAGAATTATATTGTTGTGTTATAATCAATTAGAAGCTGTCAGGAGAGACAACACGCCCAAATCCGAAACGGCATATTTATGGCCGTTACGAATTTGGGCGTAAAATTATATTCTTTTTCTCAGACAGGAAAGGATTTTTGCAAAAATCTTTGCCTTTCTATGGTGAAAATTTGTTAAGATAATTAAATGGTGTTAAATCCATACTCTATATCTAAATTGATAGGTCATTATCGTTAACAAAAGTTAACGAAGCTGTCAGCCATCAATCCCCTCTAAGAAACAAAGCACCTCACCGAGGTCGCCGATTGTGGCAGGGTGCAGGACCGAATCTTCCTCGGCGGTCCAGCCTCTACCCTTAAGCCACACAGCAGGACATCCGAGGCTCATGGCCGGCACTATGTCCTTCTTGTAGCTGTCACCCACTACCAGCACTTGCCCGGCGGGTAGATTCAGGGCCTGCAGACCCAGTTCGAAAATGCGCGGGTCCGGCTTCCGCACTCCTACGACGGCACTCTCCACAATCTGCGAAAAGTATCTGCGCAGGTCAAAGTCTTTAAGCACGGCCTCGACATTGCCGTAAAAATTGGAGACAAGCACCATAGGGTAACGCTTGTGCAGCTCCTCCAGCACAGGGCGTGCCTGCTCTATGCAGTCGCGGGCCGCCTGATAACAATACCCTGCTATCTCCTTGGCTTTCGGTTCCACCTGTTCGGCGGGGAAGAACTGGCCCTCGGCCAGATATTGCAGCTCTATCCGCATCTTGATGAGCAACAGGTCATGGAAGTTATGGTGCGGCAATATATGCAGTGTGCGGGCCAGTTCCCGCTCGGCATAGACATAAGCATCGCGGAAAGCCTCATCCTCCACCAGAACCCCGGCTCGCTGATAAGCGTTACGTATGACTATGCTCCAGTGGTCACCTTTGGAGTCAATGGTGCCTCCGTAATCAAAAATAATGCCTTTTATCTTACTGAAATCTATATTATCCATAACATCGAAATTTTTAAACAGCCTCTTAATACTCATGGCGCTCAAGCGCGATGGTGAATCGCTTGCAAATATTCTCATGCCGTACCGTCATGTATACGAGCAGACCGTTGAGAACAGTCAGTTCAAAAGCGAAGTAAAGCCATGGCATCTTCACGAAAAGGGCTATGAAGAGAGCGAAGCAGCGGGTATTGAAAGAGAGAATGTTGGTGTACTTCATCAGCGGCAGGGAAGCGCGACGGAAGTCATCGCGGAACTTACGCGAAATCTCTCCCTCTCCGAAACGGGCCCGGAGAGCGGCCCGGAGCCTCTGCATGGCCGGAGTACGCCGCTCCTGCGAGGTAGTGTAGCCCATATAAAAGAACAACACCAGCTTGCTGGAGAAGTTCTTGCTCCAGCTCAGGGAATCGTACTTCTCCTTCAGGGGATTGGAAGAGTCAAGCTCGGAGCCATCCTTGCCTTTGAGGAAAAACAAGTGAAACTGACGGTAGTAGTCAGCCTGAGCGGCCTGCAACGAATGACAGAAGCCGGCGGCTACGGCCATAAGCCAGATAACCTCTCCATGGTAGATGAAGAACTCCGATGTCACACACTCCCTCAGGCATATACATACGTATATAGATATGAACCAGAAGTCACCGCTCACACCGTCAAGGATGCGTCCCAGCCGGGAATATTGTCCCGTAAGTCTTGCCAGCTGGCCGTCGGCAGAGTCAAACGAATTGGCCCAGACAAGCAGCAGCATGCCTATGACATTGAGCCACAGGTTGTTGAAATAAAACATCACTCCCGCCCCGATACCTAAGAATATGGATGCGACAGTGATTGCGTTTGGAGTAATGCCCAATCTCTCAGCCAGCCTCGCCCACATAAACCCTATGCGGCGATAAAAAATCAGGTCGAACCACTCCTCTGTGTCGCCGGATTTAAGGGATTGCCGATATGCCGATTGTTCAGTATCTGTCATAGAAAAGTCTGTATAAAGAGAATAAAAGCAGGGTCACTTGATGTCGCGCAAGGCATACGTGCGCTCGCGCAGGAGTTTGCCGAGTTCCTCCGGGGTAGAACATCCGGCCTGTTCCTCTACTGTCACGGGCCGACCCACCGAGACATGTATGCTCTTGCCACGCTTGCGGAACACCTCGGCGGGAAGGCGCAGCGAGCGGGCCGGCCAGCAGGCGTGGCCCAGGAAGTTGAACCACCAGGAGTTGGAACCGTGGAAAAAAATGGGAATCACCGGCACCTTGGCGCGTTGTATTATCTGCATCACGGTAGGCTGCCAGGGACCGTCCACCAGCCGACCGTGCCAGTCGGTCTTGCTCATGGTTCCGGCGGGGAAGAAGCCCACAGGTTCACCGTTGCGGAGCATGGAGATAGCCTTGCGCACACCGGCCATAGAGACACGGCGTGCCTCGGGAGATTTCGCGCCCCAGGCGTTGACGGCGATAAAGTTGGGGCGCATGGCCGAAATCTTGTTGAGAATCATATTCACCATTACCCGGAACTCAGGACGATAGCACGTTATGAGGTAAATAAGCGAAATGCCGTCCAAAGCTCCGAAGGGATGATTGCTTACGGTGACGAAAGCGCCCTCGGGGAGATGTTCCAGCACCTCGCGGCCATCCACGCGGAGCTTGATTTTAAAGTCCTGCTCCATCATCCGGCGCACGAACTCCGGTCCGGGAGTGTCGCACCATCGGCCATGGACTGCGTTCACCTCGTCCACCTGGAGGAGACGCAGCAGGAAATTCACCAGTTTCTCGTGCCCCTCCAGCTTGGGCAGCATCTGCCGCAGGTCTTCATAGTCAAGCACATCCGGACGTATCTCGCCGGGATTCTCTATTGTAGGGAATGTGGGGGTTGTATCTTTTTCAGTCTGCATTTTTCTTGGGAGTGATGTAAGACTCATAGCGGTGCAACCAGCGCCGGAACGCCGGAAGGGACATAAGCAGAGCCTCAAAGAAGAAGTAACCGGCGAAAGAACACATTATACCTCCCAACACATCAATTATATAGTGGTGGGACGTATAGACGGCGGTAAACCAGATGCCGAGCGTCACTGTCGCCAGGGCTATCTTCCAGGCCAGAGAGTTTTTGTTGCGGAAAGCGTATATCAGCGCCACCAGGGTATAGGCGGAGTGGAGAGAGGGGAACGCGGCGAACACATTGGCATTGCGGGCATACAGTCCGTGGAAGATGCCTGTGCCGGTCATGGCGTCGAAAGCACCGAGGCCGGCCACATCGCCGCCGGTGCCGGGGATTGCCTCAGAGCCGTGAAGTGGAGCATACCAGGGGGGAGCCGCCGGGTATATGTAATAAAGGGCAAAGCCAATCAGGTTCACCAGAAGGAATACAATCGCAAAGCGCAGGTATCCGTCCCGCTTGCCGCTGCCCAGGAGCCAAAGGCCGTAAAAGACAGGCAGAGGCACCCAGCACAGATAGAATACCCCCGCCATAAAATCCATAAAGGGGCTATTATGCAGGGCGAAAAACTCGTTGGGGGTAAGTCCGCCTATACCGAAAAGGGTCTTCTCCGCTTCATAGATGTCCATCACGTCCACCGAGTTGACCTCATAGTTGGGACACAGGTTCATCCAGTCATAGCTGATACCGAACACCACAAACGGGAGCAGAGCCACCACCAGGCGCCGTGTGGAGGGAGTAATGAAGAACAGAGCGGCCACAAGCAGGGCGAGCAGGATATGCTCAGGCCGGAACCCTATGAACATAACCGTAATCAGCAACCACAATGCCAGTCCGCCCACACAAATCACAGCCTCCCTGACCGGGGGGGCAGTCCAAGTTCCTTTCATTTGCCCCGCTTCTCAGCCTCCTCCTGAGCGAGCATGGCCTTGCGGCAATGGTTGATGCGCGCAATAGCTGTCATATTGGCGAAAAGAGCCAGGAATCCCATTGCGAAAATAAGAATGAAATTAGGGTCGAAAGAAGAATCATTGCCCACGATACAGCCGGTGATACCAGTGGCAAGCAGGGCCACGGTGGTGAGTACCACGCGCTCGGGACGCTGCATGAAGCCCATCTTGCATTCTATGCCGAGGCCCTCGGCACGGGCGCGCACATAGCTTACCATAATCGAACCCATGAGCGCGAGGAATGTAAGCAGGGCGCCGGTGAGGTGGTTGCACTTGAAGAGATAGAAGCAGATGCCTCCAAGGGTCGCGAACTCGCAATAACGGTCCAGCAGGGAGTCGTACATGGCGCCGAAACGGGTCGTCATATCGCCGAGACGGGCCACCTGTCCGTCAAGCATATCGAAGAGAGAGAAACCAATCACAAGAAGACTGGAAACCAACACCATGAAGTAATCCACATGACTGCCGTTGTCGCTTATGCAGGCGGCCCAGATGATTACCGCAGCCGCCATTATCTGGCCGAAGAATCCGATAGTCGTGACCATGTTGGGTGTGAACCCACACTTTATAAGCAACCTCACAAAGGGGTTGATTATCTTGTAGATGCCAAGCTGCATGGCATCTCGCGTCTGTTTTGATTTATGCTTTATATTCATTGTCGGAGTGTTTTGTGTGAGACTTGATTGTCAGGACATTCATAATTGCGATGGCCGAGCGGTCAAAGCGGGAAGGACGGTACACGAAGTTGCGTTGGAGTATGAAGTTCCAGGCCAAAGACACCACCAGGGAGACCGCCAGACGGACAGCGGCAAAGACCGCGTCCGGCGATTCAATATTCTCGTGTACCCACCTCAGACTCATCAGCAGGCGGTACAGGAACTCCGTGCCGAGCGAATTTAGGGCCACAGACCCGACCCACACCAGGAAGTATTTGACGGCCACAGCCTTCCAGGGCAGACCGGAGGCGTGGAAAGTGAATTTATAGTTAATGATGCAGTTGGTGACGCCACCGGCGAAAGCACCGCACAGAGTCGCCAGCCACGGATATATGCCAAGCCATGCGAAGAAGCCGAAACTTATAAGCATATCTATCCAGGAGGCCGCCTGCGAGGAGACGATGGAGCGCAGAAACTCAAACACCATCGAGTCACTTTTCAGCACCTTGTTCCGTATACCCTTTACGTCACCCATTACAGACACATATTTATAAACATCGTTATGATAGCCGCCAGTATTCCGGCGGCTATGTCATCGGCCATCATACCGTAGCCGCCCGGCAGACTCTCCAGACGGCGGATGCCGAAAGGCTTGATTATGTCAAAAGCGCGGAACAGCACGAAGCTGACGGCTATAAGCCACCAGGGGGAAACCTCCGGACCACCGCATAGGGGAAGCATCGACACCCACTGCCCTACCGTCTCGTCGGCACAGGCGGCCACCGGGTCTTTGCCCCAGTATTTCTCCGATACCGTGCTGGCCCAGGTACCGGCCACGGTCAGGGCCACAGTCGCCGATAGGGTGACGCAGAGGCATACGGCCATGGGAGTCCACAGATACAGGGGGAGCCATAGAACCACAGCCAAGAGCGCCCCCCATGTTCCAGGCATCCAGGGCAGAAAACCCACCATGCAGGATGTGGCTATCAGCTTGGGCAACAAAGGGAACTTCTCATCCGTTATCGGCACGGGACGCCTTGATTTCATAGCTTGTCAGTTTTTGAAAAATGCTTTTATACGGCTTATGACGGCGCGGGCTATCTGTACCGAAGCCTCCTTGCGGCAGGGAGCGAAAGAGGGCCAGTCGTTGAAATCAATGATAGAGAAAGAGCCGTCAGAGGAGATTATGCAGTCGCCGCCATACACCACCACGTCAAGCAGGTCAGCGGCCTTCTCGCACATAGCGTGCAGGGCATCCGCATCGTACGGCACCATGTGAGGCAGACCGTTCACCGCGTCAAGACCGAACTTCTCGTTGTGACCGTAGAAGGGGTAGAAATGATAGAAGAAACGTGTACCGGCAATCCCGTAGAATTTCACCAGGTCGCCCTCGAGGTGACGGTTGATGACCGCGCGGTTGATGCCACGGTAGAAATACTCCTGGAGTACATCCTGGGCCTCCTGCGGATGCCGGCAATAGCTGACATCTTCCTTGTGCATGGCATGGAAGTCACCGCGTTTCACCCAGCAGGCCTCCATATCGGCACGTTTCAGCTCCGAAATCACAGCCTCGTTGGTATTCACTATCAGACTCTCCGGGTAAGGGATACCGTGGCTCATAAGCAGGCGTGTCATGCGCTCGCGGGTACAGTTTTCAATACCGTAGCCGGAATTGATTACCAGCTTGCCCTCATCCTCATACTTCTGGAGCATACCGATGGAGGAGGCGGCGCGACACATATTCAGGATTACGGGTTCGCCCATAATCCCTTTGCGGAACTGCTCTTCACTGTAGATGTTCACCACATAGCCACGGCGGCGCAGCTGCTCGGCAGTCGCGTTGAAGATATTGGCGTCGTTGCCTATATGGTTCGGCGAATACGCGCCTTCACGCATCACGCCGGCTATCTTGATTTCTGACATATCAGTTACCGGATTGTTTCACGTCCGCCCCACAGCCCAGGAACTCCTCGGCCTCGGCTATGTCTGCGGCGTGGTCCACATCAATAATCTTGTCTATGACACAGGCCCGGACCTCCAGACCATCGCGCACCAAGGCCCTCTGGAAGTTGCGCATACGGCTCTCTCCCCGTCTCACGCAGTCCTCCAGGACATCGAAGGCATGAGCGTTCAGGCCGTAGACGCCGCCCGAGACATACTTCACACCGGGAGCCGGAGCGTCCATGAAGGCTGTCACCTTCATGTCGTAATCCACAGCAACATATAGGGGCTTCTCGTCATCTATCCAGGGGGTTACGGCCATAAGAGAGTCCACTTCCGCAGGAGAGGACCCAAAGGCGCGCACATAAGCGGCAAAGTCGTCGGGACGGAAAACAGTATCGACGGTGGTCAGCACAAAGCGGCCCTCGCGCCCCATGACCCGGCTCAGCTCATGGAACGAGTGCATGGAACTGGGGGTACTCTTAACGACCAGCCGCAAAGGCACGGAAAGCCCCGAGGCCAACCGCTCCACGTATTCGCGCACGTCTGTCATCCGCTCGTTCACAATCACCGATATGCTCTCAGCGCCGCAGTCCATAAATATGTCGATAAGACGGCCTATCATCGGCTTGCCACAGAGGCGAACCAAAGGCTTGGGGCGTTCCACCCCCTCTTGTGCGAGACGGCTACCCTCGCCTGCCGCTATTATTCCGTAGTGCATTCTGTATAATGTATGTACCTTCCGGATGGAAAGAATTAAAGCAATATCTCGTCCGGAGTGTTGTCGTCCTTAGTCAGGTCAAGCACATCCTTGTCTCCGCTGCGGTCCACATATTGTTTCTTCAGGGGATTGGCCCTGGAGCGTATGTAAGTCCGGCGGCGGCGGTAAATATCTATGGCCGCATATATGGCCTCGCGCATCGAAGCTGGGTCGGCCATCCCCTGCCCCACGATGTCGTAGCCGGTACCGTGGTCCGGGGAAGTGCGCACCACCGGGAGTCCGGCGGTGAAATTCACCCCGTGCTCCATAGCCATCAGCTTGAAAGGCACAAGGCCCTGGTCGTGGTACATTGCCAGGACGGCGTCGAATTTCGCATATTTGCCCGAGCCGAAGAAGCCGTCGGCGGCGTATGGGCCGAAAGCCAACAGCTTGCGCTGGCAGGCCTGCTCTATTGCCGGGACGATAATCTCTTTCTCCTCTGTGCCGATTACCCCGCCGTCGCCCGCATGGGGGTTAAGGGAAAGGACAGCGATTTTGGGACGCTCCACGGCAAAATCCTTGCGCAGTGTGTTGTGCAGGGTCAGCACCTTGTCCACAATAGACTCCGGAGTGACGGAAACGGCTACCTGCCCTACCGGCACATGGGCGGTGAGCAGCGCAACGCGCAGCGCCGGGTCCGGACGCATCAGAATCATAAGCGGACGGGCACCGTCACCCAAGCGGTCAGCCATATACTCGGTATGCCCGGGGAAAGGGAAACCGGCCATCTTCATGGCCTCCTTGCAAATCGGGGCCGTGACTATAACGTCGATGCGTCGCTCACGGAACGCCTGCACGGCAGCCTCAAGAGATTGCAAAGCCATACGTCCCGACATCTCGGTGGCTGTACCCGGATTGAGCTGGCACTCGCCTCCTTCGGTTATATCTATCAGGTTTACGGCACCCTCGCGTATGTCTGCCGCAGACTCCACTTTAGTGAAGCGGAAAGAGGAGTCTATGCCGCACGCTTTCCGATAGTGCATGAGTGTGCCCGGGTGGCCGAAAATGACGGGAGTACACAATTCCGTCATAGTCTCGTCGGCCAACGCTTTCATTATCACCTCATAGCCGATGCCATTGACATCTCCGTGGGTGATACCTACCCTTATAGTACGCGGATTACTCATATATTCACTCGTAATTGTACTTTTGTTTAGAGTTAAGGCAAGTTCCATGGATTGCCTTAAAAATCAGCCCCAAAATTAATAAAAAACTCGCACACATCCAAAACTATTCAAAAACACGGCATTATAGGGTATGAAAAACTGTTTTAACCGCACGTTTTCCAATAACGAATACCTGAAACCTTGAATCGGCGGCACAACGATGTTTTTCAGACTGATAAAACGAATATCCCGCTTCCACGACAAAGGCGGAGGCGGGATATTATTCAGAGGCTGACGTGCGGTCAGAACAATTCAAGCTCACGCATAGGCACAGGCACGGCGTTGAGCTTGCTCAAACGTGCGCGTACGCGGCCCTGCTGAGTCATGGGGGTAGCCTTTCTTATCTTCAGCTGTCCGGGAACCACTGCCTGCGGGGTTTCTCCGTCTATTTCAGCAAACGCCTCTACCGGAGAGCATCCCTCTGGCGTCACGTCCACCACCAGGCGGTGCAGTTGGCCATCAAGGCCATATTCATTGCTGGCAAAATAAATGAACGTAGCCTTGCCGTAGCGTACCAGCAGATTCTTGGACGGGGTGTTGGCGAAGCCATACATCTGGGCGGCCATCTTGGTGGTCTCGTCCGGATAAACGCTCGTATCCGAAATATCGCCGGGACTCAGGGCCCAGAAATACATGGAGGCTTCCTCGTTGGGGGTAAACTCAGAGTGCATGAGCACACCCTCCTTGGCGTTCCCGAATCGGTCAGGATAAGCCTCGGCCAACTCGTCACCGCTGAAATAGCAGAAAGACAACGACACATCCGCGCCGGAGACCGCATCCGACCCTGTGATGAATTTAAGTCTGGCCACTTGTCCTGCGGCATTGCCCTCCTCGTCCATGGCGTACACATATATGTAGTACGGACGGTCCGGCTCCAAGCCGGACTCGACCATGCTCAGATTGCCTCGGAAAGTAACACCCTCCACAATCTCCTTCATGTCACGTCCATAGGTATTGCAATACTGCTCAAGATTCGCCTTCACCACGTAAGTGATTTCTTCGTCGCCGGGATAGTCAAACACTCCCGCTATACCCATCCAGTAACGCACGGAAGGGTCCGAGGGCTTTACTATGACCGTGAGGTCAGACGATGAAAGATTGGCATACGAAATGTCGAATGTGCAGTCCTCGGGCTTGCCGGGAGGCAATGTGCGGAACGGTACCACCGAGGGCTCGCCCACACAAAGGCCGTCGGAACCCACCCCTATGGCATAGCATACCATCTCCGTGTCCGAGGGAAGCCCCTCCACGACATCGCTGTCTGCACCGCGCGAAATAACGGCCTCGAGAATCTGGGACAGTTCCAGCTGAGGATATTGATTCTGAATCTGCTGGAAATAATTCTCCACTATGCGCTTCACTGTAGTGCGCTCATAGTCCGATTTCAGACATACGTCGAAATAATATGTCAAAGAATTGTCCTCGGGCACTATATCCAGCTTAGCCGAACCGGAAGTAATCTCGCTCACAGTGATGTCAAACGGGCCGTCTTCAAGTACGACTCCGTCGAATGTGACCTGCTCCACGTCTGCCGTCTTGAACAGGTGCTTCTGGCCGTCGCGCGTCATCACGGTCATGTTCTGCGCCGTAGCCGTAAAGACAGAGCCGAGGCTCAGCAACGCGATTGCAGCGTATCTGATTGTCTTGTTCATGTCTTTTCGTAGATATGAATATTAGAATGCAAGAATAGAGCGCACCTTCATGCCGGTGTTTTTATTGTAGTCGCTCACGAAACCGGGGGAGAAATTGCTGGAGTCAAAGCACATATAGTATGCTCTGTATGAGTTGCCGTAATTGTCGTACTTCTCAGTGCTGGTCCAATATTCGGAATCACGCACATACATCTCGGCGCCCCCTAACCCCGAGAGCTGGATGAGCGATTTCTGCACATAGGCGGCGTTTGCATCGCCGTTGTTGGGGTCGAAATACACCTTGTCATAAATATATCTCAACTGACCTGCGGAAGGAAGGAACCAACCGGAACTCTGCGCGGGAGCAGGCACCTGGCTCTCGAAATAGTCGGTAGCATACCAAGCGGCGGGGAAGTTGTCGTTTTCCTTGGAAAGGCCACCGAAATCCTTGTCCGCACGGGCGCGGATGGCCATGGTGTTTTTGTAGCCGAGGAAATCGTCTGTCTCAGAGGAGCAGTTGCAATCGCTATTGCTGAAAGGTCCCCACCATACGCTCTCGTTGTAATCGTCAACGACAGTTGCGTCACGCAAGGCCACCACATAACCGTGGAACTCCTCCATGGCTGCGGAACCGTCCTTCACCGTATAGCCGGAGGCGCTGTCATTGTATGGAGTCGCCGCTCCGAGATAGAAAATCACGCCGATGGGTTTCACATCCCCTTTGTCCACCAACAGTGAGCTCCAGCTGCCGTCACTGTAATAGAAATCTCCTACCTTGGGAGGAAGCTGCGGGGCTCCCTCAATCTCATATACGAGGCTTATTTCCTCATTCATATAGGGCTTTGCCCCTTCCTGCTCGCGGAGCGAGAATGTGCCTGCGGGTATCACCACGTTATAAACGCCCGGCGCGGAGATGGCCGGACTGAAACCGAGGGTAACGACGCCGTCATCCCCTACTGCGGGACTGACGATGGCTTCGGGATTCGTACCGGTGCCTTCGCTCACATACACCTTTGCGCCTACAGTGGCGTCGACCAGCGGGTAATTCTCAAACTTGAGTGTAATTTCCTCCAGCTGTTCAAGTGTTCCGGGTTCGGGAGTGACGGCGTATGTCTGTTCCGGAGCAGGCACCTCTATGTAATATACGCGACAAGTGGCTCCCAGCGGATTCCCTTTGGTGTCGGTGTATGTGCCTTCGGGTATGTACAGGTGATAGAAACCGGGGGTTGTGAAGCCGTCGGTGGCGAACTCGTATGTGAACGAGGTCTTGTCTGTCATGACATCGCGATGCAGATACATACCCGGCGCGTCTGGCCTACGGCTGAAGATGGTCTTCTCGGTGTTCGCGAGCACTATCTCGTGGGTGGCCTTATCGTCAATCATGAACACTCCGTCAAGATTTATAGATATAGTGCCTATGCCCTTGGGATTCGCGATGACGTCCACCTGACCCTCGGCAGGCTCTATACCTGTCATGACACCGGCAAAGTCAATGGTATGCAGTACAGGAGCCGGTTCCAGAGTTTGTGTGCTGAACTCGATGCTCTCCACCTCGGAGTTATTGAAACCGGTCTTCTCGCCGTTCTTGTTTATTACGGTAAAGCTCTGTGCGCCTGCGCTTAGAGCTGCAAACGCTATGGTTGCTGTCAGTAATGTCCTTTTCATTTCTTGTAGAGTTTAAATGTTTTACCATCTGTTGTAGAAACCACATACACGCCTGCGGGGAACTCCGCCACGCTAAAGGAAGTCGCACCCGCGTCATCAATGCGTGCGGAAGCCACCAGACGCCCCTGCATATCAGCTATGCTTGCGGAGGAGCCGGGGGTGAAACCCTCCAGGACCACAAGGTCGTTCCTGACAGTGATGCGGCAGTCTCCGGCGGCTATTTCGCCAAGACCGCTGGCTTTGTCAAACGTGAAGCGCGCCACGTCCGCCAGAATGTGGTCATCGCTGACCGCAGCAGCCTGTACATGCAGTTTGTCGCCCTCAAAGGTCACGACCGGCGTGTCTTCAAGCACATAGCTTACCTTGTTGCCGTTCTGCATATGCACAATCAGGCAATCCTTGAGCTCATCGGCCTGCAAGGCGGCAGGACCGAACCAAGCGAGGGAGGCAGACAACAGGCTTCCGCGAAGCAGAAGGGAGAATGATTTCTTTAGATTTCTCATAAACTGTTGATTAATGGGTGAATAATAATTTAATGATTAGTCTGTAAATTACATCTCGTTCTCTTTGATTATTTCAAACAGTCAAGGACGACATCCTGAAATACGGCTTGAATACACTAAAAGTCCCTTGATAAAAAACGTCAAATCACAAACCTTCGATGCGAACAATAGTAATCAGGAAGAATGAATAGAAAAAGAAAAAGTCTGTATCTTTACAGATTGCAAAGGTAATTAAATAAATCTTCATTCACCCCCCCCGGATGTTAAAAT
>ERZ860264.28-NODE-28-length-113196-cov-6.400235_pt1 | contig 113196 bp, 111 predicted proteins | sample MGYA00509980_ERZ860264 | MGnify/ENA primary metagenome ERZ860264 (study PRJEB30046, sample SAMN00715212) | human gut metagenome | study: EMG produced TPA metagenomics assembly of the A metagenome-wide association study of gut microbiota in type 2... | reverse complement strand
GAACCATGTTAACATAATCCCTGCATCCGTTAAAGATATTTTTGAAAAAAGTTCCAATGAAGTTCCAGATAGAACTGCCATGAAGCTTTACCGTTCCTATCACACTGTGATATGTGGTAGCCATCTCAGTACCGGCATCACTACCATAATGAAGCGAATTATTGCGTTGAGTGGTCAGATTTCGAATGGTTCGCTCAGCCAGATTGTTGTCTATCGGTAGTTCTCCATCGTCCAAGTAAGCAAATATCTCTTTCCAAAATCGATTCAGATAATTAAGAGCTTCTGTATAATACCGGCTTCTAAACTCTGAATCCTTTGACAGTTCACTGTCCAACAAGCTGCGCAGCTCTATCAGAAGTTCCTTCGTTTCCAGACTTTGCCTTTCTCGAAACCTTTCTTCGGGAGTTAATCCGGCATCATCATATGTATGCTCCTTCATAAAGAACTCCTTTAAAATTCCGGAAAAGCGTTCAGCGGTCGGTTCACTACCCTGATTGGAAGCCTTGACAAACTTGTTTTTGGCATGAGACATACAAACTTGATGTACAGTATCTTTAAACTGAGCTGATTTCAACTCATCGCCGATAAATACATAAGCATTGTATCCGTCGGACATGATACTCTTCAATTCCGCATCACCAAAAAAGTCTGTAAGTACCTCACGACTGCGCGAACCATTCTCATAGAAAAAAATGGCTGTTTTCTGAGCCTTGTTGACCAGCACCCAAATGTAGTACCTCTTATAGTGATCATATTTACGCACCTTACACCAGGTCTCATCGCAATTCACAATCGAGTCTTTTTCCAAAGCTATAGACTTCAATACACAAACCAGTTCGTCCAGGTATTTCTTGCCTTTCTTAAGCCAGTTACGTAATGTATTTTTAGAAATGGCCATTCCCATATCAGTCAACCATTGCTGAAGAAGACCGAAGGTTACATTCTTTACATAAACTTCATAGGCGATGGCCTGAAGAAATTCAGGAGTAGCTTTAGTACCCTCGAACTTAACAATCACCTCCGGATGGCCTTCAGAAGGGAAATAACCCCACTTGGGCTTTTTACCCGGCTCTGCATAATGAACCATCTCGAAACATTCTTCCGTAAGGAAAGTACGGAAACTGAATACCCATACCATCCTTCTTTCGATAATACGTCCGGGAACCTTAGTCAAATCAGAAGGATGCTCTGTCGCTTCGCCGGCTACTCCCATTGTTTTATAACCGTCAGGACGATTCGATAAATCACGTTCTTTCTTAGAAGGCTCTTTTACCTCTTGAGACGGAACATGATCAACCGAATCAGTACGAAGCGTATCATCGGTACCGTCATAATCATCTTTCTCCTTCTAGCAATCAAAATATGCTTTCTCTGATTTACCTTTTGGTGTTTTAGACTTTACCTGCTGACGCCTGTCACCAAAGAGCTGTTCAGTAGCATAGTCCAATTTCTCTTGTGTCGATTTTAATTTGCGCTCAAGAGACTTACATAGTCTGCTCTTTTCAGACAACTCTTTTTGCAAACCTGCCTGATTAAACTCAAAAGCTGACATCTGATCCTTCAAAGCCTTTATCTGAGCCATAAAATCTTCTAAAACAAGTTTCATGGCATCACTTGTCAACCTGAGGTCCTGATTCTGCTCAGCAAGGTATTGTATGTATCGGTCTTTCTGATCCTCTGCCATACGCACTATAATTTATAGGGTTGCATGAGTAGGTTTTCCTACTCAACAACTCTCGTTTTGTTTTAATTATATCTTGCAGTTCGAGCATACTTAAACCTTTGATTTACAGCATTAAAGGTAGTAAAACAATCACAAAACCACAAGTAAACAAGCCATTCAATCATTTGATTCTCAACATTTTAACTACTGGATTTTCAAGTATCAGAACCACGTCTTTCCAATCAATCTGATAGACGGGTATCTGTCCCATTCCGTTCTACTTTCATTTTCACCGTATGGATGGTCTATTTCATATTCAGCACAGGTTAGCTTCATCACATATCGGGCTATCTGAGGATGTAAATTAAACTGTGTCAGTAAAGAATAAAATATTAACTTTGCTAACACAGTTTTTTATGAAAGAAGAATTTGATTTTGAGAATATCAAGAACAAGGCTATTGAACAGTTAAAAGCAGGTAAGCCTTTGTTGGGTAAAGACGGTGCTTTTGCCCCTTTATTGGAAAGTATCCTGAATGCAACTCTGGAGGATGAGATGGATGCACATCTTACAGAAGAAGAACGTCAAATGGGCAACCGCCGTAACGGAAAAATGCAAAAGCAAGTCCAGACTCCATTGGGTGAAGTAACCGTTTCCACTCCCCGTGACCGTAATTCAAGCTTTGATCCCCAGTTCATTATAGATACTAATTGCCTATTTCGCATTTTTCTTCCACTCCAAGCCCTGCTCGAAGCAAAGCAAATAACTGTTTCTCGCTATCTTTCATTAGTTATGGCCGTTGAACGGCTCCATTGTAGCGTGACCTTCTTGCGAAATACCCTCTCTTTTCAAGACTGACTTAATCGTTATGAATATAACCTTCAAATCAGTCCAAAGTGTGCAATGGTCTACATACCAAACATCCAGTTTAAATCTCTCAGTGAAACCGATAGCATTGCGACCATGGCATTGAGCCCATCCTGTAATTCCAGGCCTAACTTCATGACGACGAGCCTGTTCGGGTGAATAAAGCGGAAGATACTTTACCATTAAAGGCCTAGGGCCTATCAAACTCATATCACCCTTTAAAATATTAATGAATTGCGGCAATTCATCAATAGACAGAGACCGGACAATCTTCCCGACTTTAGTCAAACGTTGCGCATCTGGCAAGAATTTTCCTTCGGCGTCTCGTTCATCAGTCATCGTCTTGAACTTAATCACCTTGAAAATTTTTGCATCCTTGCCAGGTCTCTCTTGCGTAAAAAATGCTCCGGCACCTTTATTAGCAAAATGGAGCCATATAGTAATTAACAGCAAAGGGATGAACAGCACTATTAACACCACAAACGCCAAACAAAAATCAAAAATTCTTTTAAAAAAATGCTTATACATACTACAATATTATTCTTTTAGCTTTGTCCCAATCTATCGTTTTGTCTGCTTGCTCAATATTCACATAACCCATATTATCTATAAGTTTATTCATCTTTTCAAGAGCCCCAGCTTTTCCTAAATTTGATTTCACATAACGCTTCATGCGATTCAATAGAGTGCCTTTTTCTTTAAAATACGCCTCATATTCTTGCTTTGACTTCATGCCAAGTTTTTCTGGAAGCAAGTCATTGATATGGAAATATGAAATGGCATAATTACTTTTCTCCATCTTACTCTTTATAAATGAATATGAAAACAATCTGAAATAGCCACCACCACTATAGGCCATTTGCTTACCCAAAACAGAGGTCAAACAGATTGGAAATTCTTTAATCATCGTATCACTACTTAGCACAACAGCTGGTTCTACCATTCCAAATTCAGGGAAACCGCCAAAATCTCTGGATGCAGGAAATATCGATGAATCCTTCCTTACACCATTTTTATAAAGCACTTCAAATGCCCATTTATTACTCTTACCGACTGAAAAGGCGGGAGCGCGATAGCTTTTTACATCCTTCCCTATACATTGGCGAAGCGAATCCATGGCTTTATGAGTATCCTCTTCCAACTGCTCACGTATCATTTTGTTTAACCAAGTATGCTCATCGCTATGGCAGCCTATTTCATGACCAGCATTATCAATTTTGCGAATAACCTCTGGAAATTCTCGTGCCATTCCACCAACACAGAAAAATGTTCCTTTTGTGCCAGTTTGTTCTAACTTCTCCAAAATTTTATCGAGATATTTGTCATATTCAGCATACTTTTCTGGTCTTCCGCCATATTTATGCTTCTCTATATACCATTCCTCAATGTCAAAACTAATAATATTCATACATTAATAATCTGAAATTCTGCCAAACTTTCCGCAATGTATACCTGATTTAATAACCCTTGCAGGATTACCCACAGCAACGCTATTACTTGGAATATCTTTGGTAACAACGGAACCTGCACCAATCACTACTTCATCACCAATAGTCACACCAGGCAAAACAATTGTTCTATCACCAATAAAACAGTTTTTTCCAATGTGAACATCTGCTTTCAATCCTCTACAAGCATCGTTAATACTCAAATTAGAGCATATCCTTTTTATAAGGCACTAGAATGGGGGCCTCACAAAAAATTGCTATTAAATTCGATTGATTTTTAACTATTGGCATACAGCCAAGTCTATATTTTGCAGTGCCAGACTCAAAAAATCTCTGCAACTGTTAAAAATTCCGGTAAAAAATTTGCTAAGATAATCCCAGGTAGACCTGCCTTGCAGCTTCACCGTGCTGATAAAAGACTATAAGAACGGTAATCATAGGCGAACAGACGAACGATACGCCGGTCTTTAGACATCACGATATAAATGTCACCGTCTGAGGGCTCACGGTGCAACTGTTCATGGATGACGGACAGCACACGAGAATGCTTACAACGCATGTCAGTAAAGCCATGCAGGTAATAAGCGGTTCATGCCGGTTACACTCAACATAGCACCTCCAGCTTTTGGATCAGACGGTACAGACCAGGATAATCCAGATCCTTTTGGAGGATATGCAGACCATTGCTCAAGGTTAGATCCAAGCATATACGCACGGGAAGCACACTCGGACCTTTGCACGGATTCCTGTGATTGCTCCCTACATGCGAGGAAGGACTGTCCTTCTTGACCGGGTTTTCCACTGAAGGAGAAGACGGAACGGAATCCGAGGGGGGGGGAACCCAGGGAACACCATCCACCTGAACTTCCACTATTTTTCTGCGGGTATCCTTGTACCATTTATGAAAAAGGTTGTAAGGTACGTTATTCGTTGAACAGAATGACTGAAGAGACACCCCATGAGGGACGGCCTCCGTTTGGTACTGAAAATAAAATCTTTCAAGATCTTCACTACTATACATAATTGTTGGATTTAATTGCCAACAAAGATAGTACAGCCGCCCGTTACGCATATAAACCATTGAATATAAACATCTTATAAATAAACATTCTCTCAATTGTAGCTCTTCTTGATATTTGAACATTTCGAGCTATATCACATCCATAAAATGCCCTATAATGCCAAGAGTTTAATTCAACGACATATGAATATATTTTTTTTCTAATTGACGGCAAAAGTTTCATAATAGTTGAATAAATCCTAGTTACGCCAATTTCTTGTTTACCATTGCCTCAACGGCCTTATAATCCTTCATTTCTGCAATTTCTTCTGGCTCGAAGGTTACACCGAATTCATCTTCCAGTCCGACTATCAGATTAAGGTGATTCAGTGAATCCCACTTGTCAAGATTTTCCTGGCTTGCTGTTTCAGCAATTGCACTAACACCAAACACCTCTTTCATTACATTTACAATTTTTTCGTTCATAATCTTAATTATTTAACTATTATTTTATAATATTCTTTCACTTTCAAATCCTGCAAACTCAAGTTCAAATTATAATGTTTATTGCCTACAGCATCTTCATTATCCAAATCAAAACCCATACGCTCATAAAAATCTTTTACCTGAGCATTTTTTAAAGTAGGGAAGTAATCGGCCTCAAGCATTTCCACTCCTTGTTCTTTTAACAATCCAAGAATGGTTTTTATAAATGCTTCCTCTATGCCTTTTCCAAGAATACGACAACTAAGAAGCAATGTATCTATCAATGCTTTATTGCCATCTTTAGCAATAATAATCTCGCCTGTTATGCCATTATCACCGAACTTATCCCTTACGCTAATACAATAAACCCAATCGCCATTCTGAACTTTATTTTCTATATCACTGTCAGTATAACGATGTGTTGTCAGATTAAACTGATTGGTCTTTTGGCTCATCTGGGCTATACGGGCGAGGTTGAATTCATTGCATTTTTCAATATCAATCTCAATCTGCAAACTGGCCAGATAGTCTTCCATATTGATAAACTTCTTCTCCTCTTGTTTGCGTTGTGCATTTGCCTTGTATTGTTCCGTTTTCTTCTTGTCCTCATCCGTCAAAGTGTAGATACGAAAATAATCATCTGCCACTTGCTTAATAAAAGGAATCAAGTCATAGGGCTGCTTAGGGAATTCGGGAACAGCCACCTCTGGCAACATCTGCTTAATAAGCTCCCTTTCTGTGGGATTATCGTCAATGAACACCATCGAATCTGTTCCTATATTAAGTTCTTCACTGAGCTCTCGGATATTAGTTGCCTTATCTTGCCAATTGATACGCACAGCGGAGAAATCTTCTTTCTTCAGCACCATATAAGGATTATCCATCCATACTTGCTCCACATCCTCAGGATTGTTTTTGCTGCAAATTGTCAGGATTACACCATTATCTTTTAATGCTTTAATCGCCTCTTGGAAATAATGAAATGCCTTACCGGGATAATCACCGCTAATTGTTATTCCCGTCACACCATCTTCTCCAAGCACACCGCTCCATAGCGTATTGTCCAAATCCAGCACCAAACACTTCTTTCTTTTCAATGCTATGCTTACTATCTTCTTCTGAAACCAAGCTCTGAACTGTCCTGCAAATTTCGGATCAATAGCCATCTGTGAGATAAAGTAAAATCTCCAGTTCACCCAAGAATTCTTATCATAATGAGCAAAAAACTCCATCGGATCAACCACTTTCAAATTCCTTTTCTCTCTTGACAGAGCAATGAGTTTGCTATTGAATTCTTTCACATGTTCTTCCACATCAAAATCATTATCCACGAGCTTGAATGAGAATAAATCTGTCAGCGTAAATGCTATCACCGTTTTGCTCTCGGCAATGCGATTATAGCAAAGCATGAACTCATCCCAATATCCTGCTACTTCCTTCGCCAGGCTCGCCCTATCAAACTTGATAGGCACTTGATAGAACCATAGATATTGGTCTGCCGATTCATCCACGTATGAGATATCTTCATATCCTGAATAGGTATATCCTTCATTCCCGAACAGACTCTCTATGGTATTATTTTTAAAAACAAATGTACCCATTTTATTTCTCCACTAATTCAATTAAACCATTATCACGATTAAAAAGATAGCAAATCCTATGATTATCTATTGCTACTGCAGGTACTGGATTGAATAACTTTATAAACCTATAAGGTTTCAGATCCTCTAGTGCTTGTTCCATATTTTCCACCTCATAACAACAATGATATGGTGTGTTGCCACTCTTTTCCAAGGTCTTGTTTATCGGAGAATTTTCATCCACTGGAGCGACAAACTCAATCAACGGGAATCCATCCTTATGAGCAAAACAAATTTTTGTGTTTTGAATTGGATCAATCATGGTCTCACCAATCTCAAACCCCATTTCTTTATACATTCTGGTAGCCTTATCAATATCTTTAACGGCATAACCAACATGGTGAAATTTAAAATCTTTCAACATAAACTAGACTAAATCGTATGATGATAAATCCACTTCCCAATTGTTTACATTGAGAATCATTTCTTCATTCACTTTAGATGGATCCAGAATCTTCACATCAAATCTGAACTTTTTAGGTTCGTATTTATGTGGCACCTTCATCATCGTATATTGTTTAAATGGCAGCAACCCAACATATAGAAACAATCCGCATTCTTTATGTGAAGCCTTAAACATTTCACGAACTGCCTTATTGAAGTTACGCTGACTCATAGGATATACCTCAGCCAGAAAGCATGCCTTTATCCCTTCAAAATCTGTTATTCGCCAATAGCATTGCATATCGTCATCCTTATAGTGCTGATATACACCTGTTCGCCATTGATATCGAGTATCTTCAAATATAGGTCTGCTCTTAGCAATAGGATAAGAGTAGGTCTTCTTACTGTTAAAACACTTTGCCAACCCAAACATACACTTAGAGAACAGCATCGAAAAAGGATTCAATATAGCCATCTTCTTATATGCGCCCACTTTATATGGCAGGATATAAGTATCTAACATGGCGATTCGCTTAGTTCTGATTAACTTTTGATAAACGATATCTGAATTGTCGTTAGGGAAGTTGAAGAAGACTGTTACTCCATTATCTTTCATCCCCTGGAAGATAGATCGCATCACTGTCAACAAATTCGTAAAGCCTTGGCGATGCTCTTTCTTTATCATCAGAGCTGAACCAAAGGCAAACAGTAATTGTTCCCCATTCACATCGTAGTAGAATGGAACTGCTATCATGCCACCACAAACATTCTCGTTATTATCAAGCAACAGCGAAATAATAGAATAACCCACGCATGTATTATTATACATACATTTGAAACTATCAACTGTTGTTCCATGTCCTTCAAACACATTGTCATGACAATTCAAGAAGCTTTGAATCTCATGTTCTGTGAGTTCAGACGTTTTCTTTATAATTGTTTTCATTATCTATATTTCTTCAAAATTGGGCAGAAGCGATTCATGGAAGTTGCGGAAAGCAATCCTCGCTTCTTCAATGCCCAAATTAGTTAAAATAAAATACCATCCTTATGTATATCTTGTTCCTGCGTATAGTATATTCCTATTACAGAGTAAAAGGCTTATACTCTTCGCACCATCAAGCAGACCTTCACGCCCAAGGGAAACGGTAGCCCGTCCAACCGCTACTACTCCCTCAATAACAAGGGTCTGACCGCTGCTCTCGACTCTCTCGCTGACACCTATGTGACTGGAGGCAACGTTACCATCACTGACGTGGAGAACGCCATCAGCGCCTACGCTGCCGAGCATCCCACCAGCATCCGTATCGGTAGCCTGAGTGGCTATCAGGAGGTTTACCTCACCGATCCCTGGCCCGACACCATCCCCCCAAACGCTCATGCAGGTGACCGCACCGTAATCATCATCGTGGCCGAGACTGGTACCACAATCACCGTCAATGCGGACGGCTCAGTAACCACCTCTAACAGCAACAGCTCAAATTCAGATTCCAGCAACACCGATAGCCAGACCGGCGGTGAAGAGTCCAACAATGATTCTGGCTCTGGCGGAGAATCCAGTTACGGCTCTACGGAAGGAGGCAATTCCGTGACCGGCGGTAACACCGAGCAGCCTGAAGACAACTTCCAGTCAGGTTCAGGTGACAACAATCAGACCGGTGAAGGCGGCGGTGAAGGTGGCGAAGGTGACAACAATGGATGGACACCAACCTCCGGTGATGACGATATCGTAGGTTAAACGTTTAACAATTAAAATTTAAATGTTATGAGTAAAAAAAATCAATTCAGCTCCCAATCTTGGGAACAAGAAAGTCTGGAAGGTAATCTTTCAGACCATCATCACAATCTTCACCGCTCTTGGCACCGTATTCGGCCTTGAGAGCTGCGGATTCATGGGACTCTAACGCTACGTATTAAACAAATTACTCAAATGATTTGTAGAGTTAGAGGTTAATAAAGAGCTCTTGCTGGAGCGAGCTGGAACGGAAATTTAGAAGCAACCCCAATTTCATATTGGCTACATGAATGTAGTTTATACACTGCTCCCCGGTTACCTTTGTCAAGCTCCGCAACCGCTTTCAACTCCACGACAATTTTGTCGTAACACACAAAGTCGGGCTGGAAGATGTGGTTGAGAACAACACCATCGTAAGTAATATGGTACTGTTTCTCCCACTCATAAGGAATACCCCGCTTTTTGGGCTCTATTTCGAGAGCATCCTGATAAACCTTCTCCGAGAACCCTTGACCAAGCACTTGATGCACCTTCATGGCTGCACCTATGATGGCAAACGATTCATCCTTATATATGATTCCGTTCTCTCCCATCTTCCAGTCTACTTCTAAAAAAATCAATTCGTCAAGTTAGTAAAATTCGTAGAGATATGCGACAGATAGATTATATCATCATTCACAGCAAGGCTGGTAAAAAGCCCTTGCATCCGACCTTCCATTATTCAATTGCCAGCAACGGCATCGTTCATCAAGGCAAGTACTTAAAGCAGGAAGGCTGCCACAGCGGCGACTACAACAAGTCATCCATCAAGATCAACCTTGAGCCGGGCTATCCGGACGAAATCTTATGCAAGTTACTTCTCAAAATCCTTGACCATCATCCCATGGCAAAAATGCTTGCCATTGAGGAGTTCGGCGACCATCGCGTGGTTCCGACCGCAGAGATGAACAACCTTCGTAGGGAGCTGTCCTGGTTTGAAAGGTCGGAGGATTACCCTTAATCTTTCATAACATAGTTGGAAAAGACCAATCAGATATAGTTTTGAAGATTAACTCGATTTTTTATTTCCTATGAAATGATTGATTCTCTCATGCAAGTATTTTGAAAGTACGCCAGCACAAGCATCAGTGTTAAGATTAGTATATTCTTTTTGACCATAATAATGGTAAGCATATACTGAATTATCCTCATAAGCCTTCAAATATGCTAAAATTCCCTTTTCATTATATTTATAGTTTGTTATGAAATCTGAAATATGAGTGGCAGATTCCGAATCTGTTATTCGTAATACTCCTGGAATTTTCTCATACCAAACAAAGCCGAAGATAATAACAGGTTTTCTATGCATCACAGCCTCCCATCCAACTGTGCCAGTAACAGTTACAACAGCTTTAGCTTTACGCATCAGCGAAAAAGTGTTAACACCAAGAGGCATAAATTTAACTCTTGGTAATTTTGCCAAATCTGTATAAAATTCACGTATTCTACACTTCTGACCAGCCATATGGCTCTGGAATTGTTGAGGGTGCTCTTTTACATATATAAATACATTTTCAGGAGTATTTTTGAGCAAAGTCTCGATAGCAAGTTGCTGGTTAACAAATATATCCCCACTAGGAGAAGTGGTCTCCTCTGGTTGATAATGAAGTGGGAACAATATATAATCCTCATTCCCTGTGGGGGATGAAACAAGAGAATTATATAAGTCACGCAACTTGTTTTTATATTTTATTTCTCCCAAACGCATTTTGGCAGCTTCAAAGAGTGAAAAACGTGAATTTTCTAAGCTCTCATTTTTTTTCTTTAATGAGAATTCGCCTGAAGATTTCGCTTTATTATCACCTAATTTAGTATATGTACTCAAACCAAGTTTAAGCATATAAAAAATATTAGAATATTTTTTGTTGTCGACTTCATGTTGCTTCATATAATCAGGTATTGCCTCAGAATATGATTTTACTACTTTTTCATATTGCAATCTGATTTCATTACTCAGACACACCTTAGTCAATTCTTCTGATGAATCCATATATTTATCAAAAGATTTTTGAAAGATATCTCCTATTGTATATATTCCATTTACACAATAAGTTCTTTCATAACATAGCGTATGCTGGAAATTTAGGAAAGGAATATGTTCTTGTTTACATAGTACATAAAGTACATAGTCATATATTCTATGAGGATTAACTCCGCTAATTACAATATCTGGTTTATATAAGTGAAAACAAGCTTTCCACCCCTTCAACAGTCTCTGAAAATGGCGTTCACGTTCCATCAGATTAAAACTATAACGGTCATCATCAAGGCGATCCATCATTCTTAAAGCCAGCAACTCTTCTTGAGCTATAGATTTCAAAGAATCAATATCTATGTTCTCAAATTTCATCTGATTATCAATATCTGGTGGAAAAATAGCTTTGAACGCATCTCTCCAAGAATGATATTTTGTATTAGGAAGAAGCCGTTGGACTAACGCTTCAGAATTATCATCATCATAGCCTACCCAATAGACAGGTTCATAATTATAATCCTCTTGCATCTTTTTAGCAACATAAACAAAGGGATCGGCCAAACATGTATTGTAAAATACTTTCATAAATATTATTTAAAATTAGAATTCCACATCATACTTTTCTGCCAGAATTATCTTGCCAGCCTCATAAGAAGTAAGAGCAAGAGCATCTTCTGTGGCAAACATGATATCAAAGGCATCCTCTATACCTGTCATCAAGGTAAGCTGATGGATTGAATCCCATCCCTCAACATTGTCTTTAGTAAAATCACCATTTAGCATGGACTCCTCTACTGAGAACACATCCATGAAAATTTCATTATAAGTCTTTAAATTATCCATAATATTATAAGTTTTTTTTCTTCTATATTGCAAAACTCCCTTCCACGCCAAGCACCTGACCTGTAACGTATTTTGACCTGTCAGAAGCAAAGAACGAATAAACATCCGCTATTTCTTCCGGATCGGCAAAACGTCCCATACCCACGCTCTGCAAGCGCTCCTCAAAACGACCTTCAATCTCATTCTTGAAACGCTCTGTTGCAACCATACCTGGAGCAACAGCATTCACACGAATATTGTACTCTGCCAATTCTTTGGATGCAGAAAGCGTTGTAGAAATTACAGCGCCCTTAGTAGCAGAATAGCTCAGTTGACCTTTGGCTCCTTTCAAGCCTACTATACTTGCCATATTGATGATAGAACCGCTCTTCTGACGCTTCATCACTTTGGATACCATCTGGATAAGATGAATCATAGCGATGACATTGACCTCGAACATTTTGCGCAGCTTATCAAAGTCAATTAGCAACAGCGGCTCGTATGTCACGATCCCAGCATTATTGGCCAGCACATCTATTCTGCCTTGTTCTTTCTTGATTCTCATGACAGCTTTGACCACAGCATCGAAATCACAGATATTAAAATACAATGGAACAACCGTAGTATTCTCTCTCTCTGAAAGTTCCTTAGCCCATTCATCCATTTCTCCTTCCTTAAGGTCGTTGGCATAGACGAAGGCTCCGTCTTTTGCATAACGTTCAGCTATTGTTCTACCTATGCCCTTAGCGGCTCCAGTAACCAAGCAGACTTTATTCTCTAATAATCTTTCCATATTCACTATAGATTATAACATTGTTTTTCTTGCTGGATTTCCACGATAAGTGAATCCATCCTCTGTATCGGACATTAAAAATGAGCCAGGAGTGAATTTTACATTATTACCCACCGTATGACCTTGTATAACGGTTGTCTCAACTCCAAATGTATTGAAATCACCAACGGTTACATGGCCAGACAAACGGCTCGCAGGGAAGAAGATATTAAAATTTCCTATCTTATCATCATGGCCAAAAATAGAATCATTCACTATGATATTGAAATCGCCAAGTGTACACTTAGTGGCAAATCGACTTCCTTCACCAACCACATTTCCTTTGCCTATATGAAATGAATCCTTATCAAGGAAAGATGTGTCTGGATCTATGATGTTGGGGTAATCCACATCTTTCTTTTTAATATAATCCACAATTTTTTTCAGCACATTTCCATTAGCTATAGCCAATACCAGACTCAAATCACCTTTCCATTCATTGATAATATCCTTACCGCCTAGTATCTTGCCATAACCCTGATTTTTACCCCATAGAGTCTCATCGTCATCAAAGAATCCGATGAAGTTCCAGATGGGGACTGCCAATCTATTATTGATTTTTTTAATCAGGCAAGCTATTTCTTCGCCATAACTACCTGCTCCAAATACTGCAATATCTTTCATCTTAATGCAAAATTACTTTTCCAGCTTCATTACGTTTAATCTCAGAAATATAAACTACTTCTATGTTCTTTTTAAAGAGGTGCGTCTTTTCTTCTACAAAGGAAGCCACATCCTCAAGGTATTTCTTATTCGTTATATGTACTGTTAACATTTCATCTGTGCCAGTACATACGCAATCCGTTTCGATATTCGACTTTATTAGGTGCTCCACTTCATCCAAACCAATCCTTAGTCCGAATATTTTTAAGAAGCGTTTCATACGACCAACAATGAAGTAGAATCCATCAGCATCACGATGAGCTATATCGCCGGTATGCATCACACCATGATTTTCATCGCCCTTCATTAGGTCTTCCTTGCAATAAGCATAGCCCATCGTCACGTTCTCTCCACGATAAATCATCTCACCAGTTGCATCGCCTTCGAAAGTTTCGTTACCATCAGCATCAATGATCGAAAGCTGCCCGTTAGGCTCTGCTTTACCGATACTTCCCTGCTTCTTTGAAGCCATTTCGGGTTCCAAATAAGCCATGCGTGCAGTACATTCGCTCTGACCGTAAGTTGGAATAAATTTTTTCCCCGTACGCTCTGCATATTCGCAGCATTCCTTGAACAGCTCTTCACTCAACTTGCCACCTCCCTGAGTTATTATATCTAAGTCTGGCAATTCCATTCTCTTGAAGAATCTCAGTTTATGCATTATCTCATAGCTGAACGGAACCCCAGTAAAACTGGTGATTCTTTCCTTCTTCATTGTCTTCCAGAATTCCAAATCCATAAGAGAACGACCAGAAAGATAAAGCGTAGCACCTGCATAAAGATGACTTGCAATTACAGAAAGTCCCATCGTATAATGCATGGGCAAAGATGCCATAGGGCGTTCATTGCCTGTCATCTTGAACATCTGAGCCACATTCCTGGCATTTGCCTCTATATTGCGATATGTGTGGCGAACAAGTTTAGGGCTACCTGTGCTTCCAGATGTCGGCAACAATAATGAAAGATCCTCATATAAAGCAGGTGACTCTTTACCTGTCTTTATTAAAACATAGTTCCAGGATTCCCATAAAATTTCTCCACACAGCTGTTCCACTATATCCTTTGGAGCCCAAAGATAAGCTGGCTGATACATATTGTAAAGGTTGTCATAAAGCTCCTTGTCGGTGTTCTTACTCAGCACCAAAGGGACAATACGGTTGCTGAGCATTGACAAATAGCCCAGCAAACTTCCTATACTGTTTTCCGCAAGAATAAAAGTAAGCGTTCGCTCTGATAGGTGCTTTTTGAATTCTTTTGCGTAATCACAAATCTCACCATAGGTCATCAATGCCTTACTGTCATCGACAACTGCTACCTTCTCGCGATTCTTTTTATCTAAGTCTAAAAACATTTTATTCGCTATATTATAATTACATGAACACTATCTATAACATATTTACCATCTTTATTCTTTGAAATGACAGGCATAATTTCACGTGCGATTCTTCCATAATCTCCTTGGAAAAAAACTCTTATGCTATTATTGACATTGTTTTTCAAAGGATTCCAACGGATTTGTTCAAGTCCCAACTCATCCGGATTAAACATCGCTATACCAGTTTCAATTTCTTCCCTATTAAAAACGTAAACACAGGAACCATCTAGCACTTGGTTTATCATGTCAACATAAATAGGGACCCCTCCTGAAGAAGAGAAACTTATATTATATTCTGACCCCGTTTTAGTATTTATGCTATTAAGCTTTACTTTGGCATCTATTACCTCAAAATAAGTAAAAGCGGAATTTGACGAACCATCACTAAGACACATTTTGTATTTGCCATGGACTAATGATCTTCTGGGTATATGATTAAATATGCAGTTATTAGGAGCCTCATTGAGGATACATTCCTCAATATTATTCATGTCAACAAGATATGAATCTGATATGATTTTTCTCTTTGCACCACCTATATTAGAAAGATTTATAGCATAAATGCCTGATTTCTCATATTGACCTGTACTTTCATTGTACAAAATAATATTATGGAACAAATCCGGATCGGACCTATCGAGTGGAATTTCGCCTATTAATGAATCATCTTTAAATAACATTGCTCTAGTATAAGTGGATTTATTATCATAATTGATGAATATATCCTCACCTTCAGCAAAACTAGCATAATTACCTGCAAAAGTACAAATATCATTATTTATAGCAGATATGGTTTCAGGCTCATAATCATTTTTTAAATTTAAATCGTTACACCTATATGTAATACATTTTAACTTATCCATATAGTCATTAACCTGACCAGCAGTATACCATTTAGTAATTGTACAAATGCCATCTGCTTCAGAAATTTCGACTTCGGTAATGCCACTAGCATTACTTTTTAGACCTGTAACAACACGTCCGTGCCCATTACACCAAATCACATCCCCAACTTCTAAACATTTCGATGTTTTGTCAAGCAGGGCCTTAAAAATACCTTTTTTCGCAAACAGAGAATATGTATTTGTATCCCATGCTTTTGTTAGTCCTAAGCAATACGATACAAAAGTTGAACATACATTCCCAAAATAACAGCCAGAGTTTGTTCCAAAATATCTATTTTTTTTCCATATCCAGACTGACGATACCATCTATTAATTACCTCTGTATAAAATAGACTATATCGATTATTGACAGCACTTACATAGGTATTAAGACTAACGTCAAATCCCACATATTTGTGGATATTCCATGTATTTGAATAGATTACCCCATTTAGCGTGCTTCCTGCAGGATACCATTGTTGTGTTTTTCCTAGTTTTGTGCTACGAGGTACTCTTGCAAGAGCCTTGTTAGATAATCTTGTTTGGGCATAAGCCCTCTTCACCACATCAGCAGAGCCATTACTTGTCGAATTGTGCATAGGCTTCATTGACAAGAGAAAGGTGACCATCAGTCCATATGTTATCATCGTTTTAATTTTCATACTATAAAAACAATATTCACATCAAATTAGGCAACATACTAATTTATGGTATCATTATAAAACAATTCTATACCTCTCTCTAAAGAAACATTTTCATGCTTAACAAAGTTATGAAGGCGTGTTGTGTCAAGTACCATCATAGGGACGTCATCTTTACGAGCATCAACATATTCAATTTTCAAAGGAGTTTTTGACAACTTATTAAAGACATCTATAATCCGATTTATAGAATAGCCAATTCCCGAACCGATGTTGATCGTCTCATTCAAGACTCCATTCCTTATTAACTCTTTCACATAATAGGTAAAATCGTCAATATAAATATAGTCTCTTACCACCTCTCCATCTCCAAATACAGTTATTGGCTCATTCTTTAACAACTTACCTAGGACAACTGCAATTAGACCCTGTTTGCCATAAAGATTCTGGCCATGTCCGTATGGATTAGAAGGTCTTAAAATGAGATAATTCAATTTATAACGTCTGTGGTAGAAGTTAATCAAATCCTCTATTTGAACTTTTGATAAACCATAATAAGAAATAGGTGCTGTTGGTTCATTCTCAGAGATTGTACCCCCTTTCACACCATAAACAGTGCCACCTGATGAAAGGTAAACCAATTCTACATCATTCTTAGCACAATAGTCCATGAGGGGAATGGTAGAGAGTTGGACTAACTTGCAATTGTTGATATATTGTTCAATAGAAGATCCCGGAATAATTGTAGAAACCATGTGAACCAGCACATTGATTCCCTTATCCTGCATAATCTTAAATATTGCAGCAGAATCCTCCATAGTGCCGACAAAATACTCCACACAACCTAATTTTTCTTTTGGAAAAGCTATATCGAAGACGCTTACTTGAAAATCATCGGTACCTGCCAAAGTTTTTGCTAGATTACGTCCTAGGAAACCGTTACCACCCAATAGAAGTACTTTTTTCATCATCAACTTTTAAATATCTGTGAGTATTTATCCACCATAGCCTCAATAGTGAAACGCTTGAGGAACAATTCGTAAGAGGCTTTCCCCATCTCAGGAAGCTTATCTTTATGATCAACGAGCTTCTTCAAGACCTCTGCCAGTTTTGCCTCGTCTAAATCCACAATATATCCAGTTTTGCCGTCTTCAATCTCTTCAGGAATACCATCCACACGGCTACCAACCACTGGCAATCCCGAACGCATTCCTTCAATAACAGCAATGGGCATTCCTTCGTGTTTGGAATATAGTATAAAGCAATTTGACTGCAGCATATAACCGTAATATTCAGACTCCGTGGCAGACCCTGTAAATGTAACTTTTGCAGCGAGAATCTTAGCTTTCTCCTCCAATGCCATTCGCATATCTCCATTGCCAACCAATGTTAGCTCTATTTGCTTTTGATAAGACAATGGCAACAACTCTATAGCATTCAATATACCCATTTCGTTCTTGCGATTATTCAAAGTTGCTATACATATAAGCTTAAGTTTATCAAACGTTTCGCGACTTGGAAAATCTCGATTTGGAATTCCATTATATACGAAATAGGTATTCTCTTCTGAATATGGGTATAACCTGCAGAATTCCTGACGTGGTGAATCCGCATCAAAACCAATATTAGCACACCCCTTTAACAATGTATCAATTACATCTTTCCTAAATGATGCTAACAAGGGACTTTTTATTCTTGGATAGCTATTAATAAAGGCCTCCCAAATATCTCCAGGAGCATGAATTGTGCATTGCACTAGTTGATTATTGGAGGGATTTCGTTTTAAGAACCTATAACATAGCATCAAATCATGAAATGTAATGACGTCTCCCTTATCTGGAATAGTGTTATAATAATCAAGTATGCGATCATTCCTCTTGTCATCCGCCAAATGCAACGCTAAGCGGGTAGCAAGCGCACTATATCTTGTTAAAAAAGCACTAACCTTATGTTTCCAAGAAACCTTTATAGAGTTTCTGGCTGTGCTCTGAGGTTCAAACTTATCAAGGGATATTATACGTAAGTCTACGCCATTAGCCGTAAACTTATCTCTCATTTCCCCCAAACTTCGAACCAAAGTACAGTCTCCCGTAGGGCCATATATGGATTTTGAGAAAACGATATCTACTTTTAACATATGAATAATTTATATTACAGATGTAAGAACTTCTTAAATAAATACAGTAGCACTTTATTTATGAAAGAATTTCTCTTATTATGTAGGATATATATCACAAAAAAATATACAAGATATGACTTTTCTGTTTGTTCTATTTTTCTTTGATTTCCTTTTTCTAACAATAGTGGCTTCATTTTTAAATAGAAAAAAGGTATCATTGAATCAAATATTTGGGGGTTATAATACTTATTCTTATTTGCTTTTGACAAATTATTTCTAGATACTCTCCATTTTACAGTTGGTTTATCAAAAAAGTATAATTTGTATCCTTCAGATGTTAGTCTTAACCATTGTGGCAAATCTTCTATATATTTAAAAGTTTCATCGAATGGATACTTACTAATTAAATCTCCTCTCCTAAAAAAAGAGGGTGCGACATATCTTGGGATTTTATCGTTTAAAAGCATTTCATATTGCTCTCTTGCGGATTTATTAAAAAAATTCATCGTATAAGCATCCTTAACGAATTCGTGTTCTTGCTCACCAGAATCATAAAAAACAATAGCACTCGTAAAAAGAGCAGCTATACCGGGATGCGCCAAAACATGATTTACGTCATCCTCAATGCAGTTAGGGAGAAATATATCATCACCCGCTAATCCTTTTATCCATTCGCCATGACAAGCGCCATCGCCTCTGTTACAATTAGCAGATACGCCAGTATTATGATCAGACTTAACCACAACTGTTCGCACAAACCGTTCTTTATTATCCCTAATCCAATTCTCTACAAGTTCAATCGTATTATCGGTTGAGCAATCATCAGAAACCACTAATTCAAGATTCTGATAAGTCTGAGACTTTGCACTTTCAAGTGTCTCAACTACTGTTTTGGATGAGTTGTATGTAATTATACATATACTCACTAATGGTTTATTATCCATGAGTTTATATAACAATATTATTATGTTGTTGTTTTAATTTTTTTTAGATCCCCCAAATTAATCTCAGATGAATCGTTCAGGTTGGCAAGAGAAAAGAAAAAGAAAAGATAACCTATTTCCATGAAATATGGCCGTTGAAATATAGTTATAATAATAATAAAAAGGAATATTAATCGATCTTTACGAGAATTAATCACATTCTTTGCATATAGAAAAAAGAAAAACAAATAGGAAATCGTTCCCAACAGGCCTATCTTCATAATCATATTCCGATAACTTGCGCCACCTTCATTTATTTCATCAATGAACTTATCACTTGCTCCTCCCGTTTTACCTCCAAAATAAAAAATTGGAGAATTCCACTTTAGTTTATCGTATCTATCCTGCATGAATGACACGGTCCTATTATCTCCGACAAACGTTCCCTCCGACGCATCGTATTCAAAGCGATAGCCAACTTGTTCATAAAAAATAGAACCCTCTTGAACTACCAGTAAATAACCAGCTATCATAGTGACAAGTATTACAATAATACTCTTATATATATGTTTTCCACTTAGGAAACGGGAAATAATAAAGACCAAAAAGAGACCAAGAAAGAAGAACAAAGATAACGATAGGATTCCACTTACAAAAACAACCCAATTTTGCCATTTCTTGAAATTCAGCTTTTCAATTGAAAGAATTAGTAAGCCAAATGTTCCTACCACCCCCGGTTCATCAAAAATACCAAAAAACCTTGGAAGTATCGAATTCTCAAGACTATTGTCTTTCACCATAAAGGGGTAAGCTGTGTAATTGAAATTTTTAATTTCATTAAGCGGCTGAATTATCTTTGACGGAATGTGCATTCCCAACATAACTAAAATATAATTAGCTATAGACAACGCCATTATTAGAACATAAATATTCCATAAGATCCGATATATCTTCTTATTAAAGGCTTTAGTCATCAAACACAGTGGCAAGACTCCTATCAATCTATATATTAGGCCAATTGGCGTAATATGCGCATAACTATAAAAGCAAAATATAGCCAAAATAAGGAAGAAGAAGCTCAAAGTACTTCTCCGGCTGAACATCCTAATTCCGCCATTAGAAAGAATAATTATTAAGGAAATAATATTAAGAATAAAAGAAATGATATTACTACCAGCAAGACTCCAAACATAAAATGGCATGAAATGATAAAATATAATCAAAGCCATGATGACTGATGCCATTGTAGTTTTATCTTTATTAACCACCTTATTTCGTATTAACGCATTCATAACACTCTACTTAGTTTCTATTTATCCTTCTTCGAATTATTTCTTTAAGTCCGATTCTCTTATCCAAACCCACGAATGATACGGCAAGAGACGTAAGCAACAATAACGTGCTTACAGAGTAATATACAATAGGCGATGTAAATTTAACCAAAAGTAGACAGATAATAGCTATAGGCAACTGCGACAGATATATCTTGAAAACTGAACTACGCAAAGTAATGTGATATCTCCTACCACATATCAACCAAACCTGAATAGCATAAATTACATAACCTATCAAAAAAGAAAGACCTATTCCTGTTAATCCCCAGTATTTGTAAAATAGGACATTTAACACAGTAACATATATTACTGAAAGTGTTTCATTATAAAAAAAAGCCTTTGAGTCGCCTTTAGCCAAATAAGAGAACGCAATCGCCCAGCTTGTTGCCTTAAAGAATATTCCCAAAATGGCCCAATAAACCATACCTTCGATGGAAATAAACTTATCGGAATACAGCAGCACAACAACAGGTCGTATAAACACGATGAATGCTACAATAATTGGTGCAATGATAAAGAGGGCAATCTCTATCTGATTATTAATAAGATTCCCGAATGCTTTCTCATCATGATTCACTTCCGACAGTCGAGGATAGTAGTCCGTTCCCATGGCGGTGAAGACCATCCCCACGTATGTGTTTACAATGGCAAATCCTGCATTATAAAGGCCCACATCATCCAAGCCACCAGTATTACTGATAAAGATTCTGATCAGATAAGATGCTGCAAGGGATAATAGTGAGCCAAGACTTATCATTATGCCCATCACAACCATATTCGTTCCCTCTGATTTCAGTTCGTTTGCACTAACAGGGGCTGACTTTATTTCTAACTTTTTGGAAAAGAAGTATGCCAAAATCATTGAGGTAAGCTCAGCGATGACCAATACAGGAACAATGGCTGTCTTTCCCCAAATATAGTAAAGAGGTACAGTGATGAATAAGCCTATCGTACTGCCAATCACATTGGCCTTGGCCATGTAAGCGTACTTGTGCAGACCCTGCATCAAGGTGTTCTGTCCAGTGGTAAGTTGCTTAAACAGCAGCGTACAAGACAGAATCATAAAGCCCACAGTATAGTCCTTGTTGCCAAAGGACAACTGGCTGAGCCAAGGTGCTAATACTAAACAAAATACCGCGCCAAGCAAGCCGGTAATCCATACCAGTTTCCGGAAAACACTGATTACTTTGACAATTCTCTCTTGGTCACCTGAAGCATTTGCTTCGGCAATATTCTTTACTGCACTCGAGCCTATTCCCAGACCAGATATGGCATTAATTAACCCCGTGGCTGAAGTGTACAAACCAGTGATTCCCATTCCGTAGGGGCCAAGCAACAAAGCTGTAAACTTGGAGCGTATAATACCTATCAGGATATTATACAACTGCACGCCACCAAAGAGAGAAGTAGCTTTTAAAGAATCTTTATATGATTTATCTTGCGACATCAGCAATGACTTAATGTATCATCAATCCAAGATATTCTCCGTAAATGTTTTATCTATATATTTACATACGGCATTATTGATAGGTTTCGTTATGTATTTTGCCGCCTTGTCGTAAACCACACTAAGCAGGAAGAATACAACAACAACGGCAACTGCCAATATGTAAAACTGCAGCAGCGAGAAATTATCGAACAGATAGTTATCAAGCTTCAAATAAAGTCCAGAACCTGGCATTCTTGTATTTATTAGATATACAGTGAAAGTACCAGCTGCAATCCAATTGATGAATTTATTGTGAAATACTTTTTTAGTGAAAGGGATAAACAATCCCACTGCCATGACAATACACAAAGGATTTGAATATGAACCAATTTTCGTAAACCCTATCTGATATAAAAAGGTCATCAATGCCGCACCACCAAAGCAAATTAGCAAATACCACCAATTATTTATCTTAGATAGTTCATCTTTGTAGAGATAAAGGCAACGGGCCAAAAGATACAATAACACGAAATGGATAATTCGGTATCCGTTTTCTATTCCTATCTCATCGTCTCTGAACAAGCAGATATAACCCTCTATAAAAACAAATACGATAACATACTTCAGGATTTTACACCCATATTTCTCAATAAATGAGTTAAGCACTGGCGATAGAAACATCAACATCACATAGCATTGGATAAAGTAACCATGACCTGTCAGTCCAAAGAATCCAAGAAAAATAGTCTGGATGTTTTCTAATGAAGGATGAAGGAGATACATCACCACTGCAAAAGGCACATCTACGCATATCACAGTAAGGAGTAATGCCCACAAAGACTTTGCCCGCAGTTTAATGCCATAATAACCGGAAATAATAATAAAACAATTGACACAAACCCTGCACAATGATTGAATGTATTCACGAATTAGGAATCCGCTCATAAGACACTGATTTACAAACGGTTTACACGCATTAACATTCTCTGGTATTCCATGACCACGAATCAGAAAGTATCCATTCATATGGACAAACACCACGAGAAACATAGCGAGAATTCGAAACAGTTCAATGCCTACTGTTGCGTTCTTTATTTAATGCTACTGTTGACATTACCTATTGCAATACATCTGTTTGTAATACTTTTGATAATCACCCGAAGTTACATTATCCATCCATCCTTGATTGTCCAAATACCACTTTACTGTTTTCTCTATACCCTCTTCAAATTGAAGACTAGGTTCCCAACCAAGTTCGCGTTGAAGCTTGCGAGAGTCAATAGCATAACGAGCATCATGGCCAAGACAATCGGCAACGTGAGTGATGAGATCCATATCCTCACTTTCCTTGCGGCCAAGAAGTCTATCAACTGTGTTAATCAGAACTTTGATAATGTCGATATTCTTCCACTCATTAAATCCACCGATATTATAAGTATCGGCAACCTTGCCTTTGTGGAAAATAGCATCAATTGCTCTTGCGTGATCCTCAACATAGAGCCAGTCACGCACATTAAGGCCTTCGCCGTAAACGGGCAGAGGTTTGCGATGACGGATGTTATTAATAAATAAAAGTATAAGCTTCTCGGGGAACTGGTATGGTTCCTAGTTGTTAGAACAGTTGGTCACAATGGTCGGCATGCCATAGGTATCGTGGAATGCACGAACAAAGTGATCTGAGCTAGCCTTTGAGGCAGAGTATGGAAAGTGTGGATTGTATTTGGTCATCTCAACAAAGAAATCCTTGCCATAAGCCTCATGTTGCTTCTCAGAACTGGCCTTTGTTGAAAAAGGAGCAGGAACCCCTTCGGGGTTGGTTAATTCCAAAGCGCCGTATACCTCATCGGTAGAAATGTGATAGAAAAGTTTGTCCTCGTACTTCTCAGGAAGGCCTTCCCAATAAAGTTTTGCTGCTTGAAGCATGCTCAAAGTACCTATTACATTTGTTTTAGCAAAGGTGAAAGGATCTTTGATGCTGCAATCCACATGACTTTCTGCCGCAAGGTGGATAATACCGTCAACATGTTCCTTTTGCATCAGAGCATAAACTCCGTCGAAGTCACAGATGTCCATCTTGACAAAGCCGTAATTTGGTTTATTCTCAATATCCTCGAGGTTTGCCAAATTACCAGCATATGTCAACTTATCCAGGTTTATAATATGATAATCCGGATATTTGTTGACGAAAAGTCTAACAACGTGAGAGCCTATAAATCCAGCTCCCCCCGTAATGATAATATTGCGTTTAGCCATATTTACTTAAATTCGTTGATAGCCTTTACAACATCATCTATCTCTACCATAGTATGCACCGGACTCATAGGCAAACTCAGTTCTTCATCTGCCAATTTCTCTGCAATAGGATAACCCTCACTCCACATACCCTTATAGCACTCCTGCTTGTGAGGAGGAATAGGATAATGAATTACAGTGCCTATCTCATGCTCTGCCAGATAATCATGTAATGCATCACGCTTTCCCTCTTTAACCAGAATCGGGAACAGATGATAAACATTATTGGCATCATCCATACGTTTGGGCAGAACTACAAGAGGATTGTTAATATGCTCATAATAGTAAGCCGCAATCTTCTGGCGATGTGCATTGGCTTCATCCAAATGCTTCAACTTCACATCCAATACAGCAGCCTGAAGATCATCCAAACGACTGTTACGACCAGTGTATTTGAAAACATACTTCTTCTGTGAGCCATAGTTAGCCAAAGCACGAATGGCAGCAGCTACTTCATCATCGTTGGTAGTCACAGCACCGGCATCACCAAGGGCCCCGAGGTTCTTGCCAGGATAGAAACTATGACCAGCTGCATCGCCAAGGCTGCCTGTACGCTTACCATTGAAAGTACAGCCATGCGCCTGGGCATTGTCCTCGAAAAGATAGAGGTTATACTTCTTGCAAAGTTCACCAATCTTCTCGGTGTAAGCACAACGGCCATAGAGGTGTACAATCATTATCGCCTTGCTACGAGGAGTAATGGCAGCCTCAATCTTGTCAGGATCAATCTCCAGCGTATCTTCACGAGGCTCCACGGGAACAGCCTTTATACCATTCTCGGTAACGCCAAGCGTTGTTGCAATGAAAGTGTTAGAAGGAACAATGATTTCTTCACCTTCCTTGATTCGGCCAATCTCTTTATATGCACGTACTATCCAAATAAGTGCATCAAGGCCATTAGCCACACCGATGCAATGTTTGGTGCCAATATACTTGGCGTATTGTTCCTCGAAGGTCTTCAATGCTTGACCTTGAAGGTACCAGCCACCATCTACTACTCTATTTACTGCCTCATGGATTTCTTCTGCATATAAGGCGGTTACTTTCTTCAGTGAAAGAAAATCTATCATTATATTTAATAATAAGATTAGTTGTTTTTAATTATAAATGGTTACTCCAATCCATCGCGTCCACAATTTTTCTGCGTTCATCTGTTGGTTTTTCCCTTTCTCCGATTTTTTTACATGGTGTACCGACATAAATGCCCCAAGGTTCTAAATCCTTATTTATGAGTGCATTTGCCCCCACAACAGCACCTTCTCCAATTGTAACTCCAGGCATTATTGTTACATTGGCTCCTATATATGCATCATCTTTAACAATAATATCTCCGTAAAGAGTGTCGTGACATTCATCAGGCAAGAATTCACAAGTATAATAACCATTCAATTTATATGTTGATGAGAGAAACTTTGATCCTGGTCCAACGAAACATCTATCACCGATATATACCTTAGCCCTGCCCTCGACAAGGCAATGCCACGTAATAATGCTATATTTACCAAGTTTAAACTCACCTCCCGCATCAATAAAACAATAATCATTTATGATACTAAAATCATCCAACTCTGCTTTCTCTGGATAAATGATTTTTGTCAAAGGATAAATTCGTACTTCTTTACCACAAAATTTGAGCATAGGTTTTACATTTTCACCCATTAACTCTGTTAACTTAATTTCAGCCATAATACTTATTTTGTTTATTAATATTTACTTAAAACATGGATTTCTCTTTTCGAGAAAAGCTTTCATTCCTTCTTTCTGTTCACCTTCATCAAAGCATGAGGCAAAAACATTTGCTTCTGTTTCCATACTTTGAGATAAAATATCTGAAAGACTAGCTTCAATTCTTCTTTTGGCATGAAGAATAGCATATTGAGAATTTTTAGCAATTGTATTTGCGAGGCTCATACAATAAGACATAAGTTGATCAGCTTCTACTACATCGTCAACTAGACCAATTTTACTTGCCTCAGCAGAATCGATTGTTTTACCAGAGAAAATCAATTCTTTGGCTTTACCTTGACCAACAATTCGAGGAAGGCGATAACACCCACTAAATCCAGGTATAATGCCTAAATGGACTTCGGGCTGACCAAATTTTGCATAAGTGTTTGCTATGCGGATGTCACAAGCCATTGCTAGTTCACAACCACCTCCTAGAGCGTAACCATTTATAGCTGCAATGACTACTTTATTAAGACGTTCTATTTTCTCGAAAAGTGTTTCACCTGCCAATCCATATTCTCTAGCCTGGTCATGTGTCATATTAGCCATTTCTTTAATATCAGCACCTGCGACAAAAGCCTTGCCCTTACCAGTAATGATAATAACTTTAACATCATTTCGAAAAGACAAATCACTGATAAGAGCATTTAATTCTGATATCAGCCTACTATTCAGCGCATTTAATGACTTTTCATTGCTAATTGTCAAAAGAGCAATGCTATTTTCAACGGTCAACTCTAAAAAATCCATATGACTATTCTTTACCTACAATATACACATAGTTCGTGGTAGCACTACCACCAATATTCAACATCAATCCATTCTTAGCACCCTTTACCTGATATTTACCAGCTGCACAAGTTACCTGCTTATACAAATCCAGGAACATACGGACACCGGAAGCGCCTACAGGATGACCGCAACCAATCAACCCACCTGAAGGATTGATAGGCTTCTTGCCATCAAAAGCTATCAGCCCGCTATCAATAGCATCCCATTCATGGCCTGGCTCAGTCAAACCAAAAGCAGAAATGGCTACATATTCAGAAGAGGTGAAGCAATCGTGCGTTTCAAACACATCTATATCATCTACGCTCAATCCTGAACGACGATAAGCATCAAGCACAGCCTGACGAGTCCAGGGCAGAATATATTCCGAACGCTTGGCATCCTCTATTTTCTTGTCGAAGAGCATAGGAGCCGTTCTGTGGCCGTAGCCCTTCACAACAGGCCTACCAGAGATACCCTTTTCCTTGATATATTTCTCTGAGCAAAGCACCACTACCGCAGCACCATCCGTTACCTGCGAACAATCAGAAACACCAAGAAGTCCACCCACCAAAGGATTTGAATCCGTTCCGCGATGAGAAGCCTCCTCGTAGTTCATAAACCAATTTCTGGTCTGTGCCAAAGGATTTCTCTTTGCATTGCCATAGTTGATACAGGAAATGGTTGCCAGTGCATTCAGATAGCGATCCTGATCCAAGCCATATTTCTTAACGGTCTCTTCTGCCAACCGACCAAAGAGCTTCGGGAAGGGCAATTCCAAACCCTTGCCCTCTTTCTCATAGTAAGCAGCACGTCCAAGAATATCACCACCAATCTTTGAGTCAACGGTTTTCATCAGCTCCCAGCCTACCACTACACACACATCATACTCTCCAGCGAGAATCTTAGTAATAGCAGCATCAATGGCCACAGAACTTGAAGCGCAAGCAGCTTCATAGCGAGCCGAAGGTACACCATAAAAAGCAGGATTCACCTCAGTAAGAAAAGCTCCCAGATGCCCCTGCGAAATATATTGTTCAGCAATGAAGTTGCCCACGAAAGCCGCCACACGGTTCTCTTTGTTCAACTCCACCATTTCGTCAAATGAGAAATTGGCATTCTGGAAACCGTCTGCCACGGCCTCTTTAAGAATAGCCACCAGTCCTTTGCCTTCTTTCGTCCAGTTGCGCACAAAATCAGTCTGAGCACCACCTAATATATATACTTTTTCTTTCATACGATAATCTGTTTTGTTATGTCAGTAGTACTCTTATTTTGATCTGAAATATATGCGATAGTCATATTTCGAGGGTTTCACCTTGGTGAACAAATAATCCAAGTCTACCTGTGCCAGCACATCCTTGTGAATCCTTGAGCGCATTAATTCCTTCACATCGCAAACCGTGCTCAATGCCTCAATCATAGCGAATGGAGGACACCATGTAAAACCAGTTGCCATCACATCGTCCACCTGCTCATGCTTGAATCCCACCTGGTCAATCGTAGCCAAAGAATACAAGATATATCTCAGCAAGAATCGCAGACAGATATCAGCCTCTTGACTCTTGTTCGTAGTCAACTCTGTGAATGCTTCCACATAGTCACCTTCTTTCAGGAATGCCTTCATCTTCTTGGCAAATGGGAACACATACTGGTTCACCTCACGATACTGACCGGTTGCAATATCATACACAAGAAGCATCTTGAAACCATTATCGTTTTTCAGCAACTTGTACAAGCCCTGTCCACGCTTTCTTCCCAGCTTACCTTCAACAATGAGTTTATTCGCGAACTCAGGCATCACGAAGTTCTCATGCGCATAGTCATGGGTGTTCTCATACAGGTTATCCACAATGGCCTTATGCACATCCAAACCCACGAAATCCGAAGTGGTCAAAGGAGGCATCACGCGACCAGAGAACTGACCAAGAATGGCATCCACATAGTCGATACCACCATTATCTTTGTACTGCTCGGCTGCAATCAAAGCTTCATTAATAAACTCAAAGCCAATTCTGTTGCCGATAAATGCAGGATAATCCTTGCTTTCAACAACTGTCCTGTTAAGGGTATGCTTCAGATAGTCCTTCAACTCATCATAAGTCTTCTCATCGCTATAGGGCGAAGCTGTAAACTCACACAGTGTCAACTGATATGGCGGATTGAACATGTGCACCCCAAAATAGTACGGACGCTGTTCCTCACTGAAGCACTCAGCCAATCGCGTAATAGAAAGTCCTGATGACCCCGTGCAGCAAATAGTACCAGTCTTTACAGCCTTAGCTACTTTGCTGGTAACACCTATCTTGATGTCCAAGTTTTCAGCACAGCTTTCAAACACGAGGTCTGATTCCTTCACGCACTGATCCAGCATGCTGTAGTCTGCAGGCACAAGGTTTTTGCGAATAGCATCCGCTTTCACTGTCTTGCAGGCTTTCTCTGCCGCCTTCTTACTTTTCTCTATGTCGCGGCTCACCATGTAAACCTTTGCCCCACCGAATGAGGCAAAGATTCCGGAAACATTCGTTCCCATGGTACCGTTGGCACCGACGACGGTAACTATCTTGATGGTCATAGTTGATATATTATTATATATTTCTAAATTCTAAAAACTCCTGGTAATTTCGAATATAATCCTCTTTCCGATAAATCTCTGAGGCGAGAACCATGCAAACAGAGCCTGAAGAGAAGTCATCCAAATCACGCCAAATGCCTGACTTTACATATAATCCTTGATAGGGCCTGTTCAAAACAAAGCTACGCTTTACATTGCCATCATCAAGAGTTACACGAAATGAACCAGATACTGCTATAATAAGCTGTTCTAATTCTCTATGAGCATGAGCGCCACGAGATTCTCCACCGGGTATATCGTATAGATAATACACACGCTTTACATCAAAAGGAACAGTATCCCTATTCTCTACTACGGATATGTTGCCTTGTGGTCTATGATGACGGTGTAGCTGCAACATTGTGCAATCGTAAACTGTATTTTTACTCATATCTTAAATTCTTATTGAATTCAATAAACTCGTTATAATCGCGTATGTAATCATTCTCGTCATATTTAGTAGAAGATAATATCACAGCTAGAGAATTCGTGGAGAAATTATCCATTTCTCTCCAAAGGCCTTGAGGTACATATAATCCGTAATATGATCTATTTAAGGAGTAGCACTTTTTTTCTACTCCATCATCAAGAACTACATCAAAGCTACCAGATAAGGCTACGATAAATTCTTGATTTTCTCTATAAGCATGCCCCCCTCGTCTTTCACCGCCAGGCACATCATAAATCCAATAAGTTCTTTCTATTTTGAAGGGTATATGATTTTTCTCTTCAACAAAAGAAAGATTTCCACGTTCGTCTACGAACTTTGGCAATTGGATGATTTTTACATCTGATAATCTCATAATATAGAATTTAAAGATTCCACTCGTATTTATCGTAACATACACCACGACCACCAAAACCTTCTTTCTGGAAAATTAAGCTAGTGTTCAAATAATGGCCATCGTCTTCAGTAGATATACCAAAATCAAGAAAACGTTTATTATCGAATACTTCTGTAAGTAGGTAATTCATAATAATGTCAATAGCACCGAGCTCTTTACCTTCGGCATTAGCAGATATATATTGTGTATGTGCTGTAACGCCACAATCATACATCAAGATACCGCCTAAACACTTCTCCTCTTGATAAGCCATGAAAAGTCGAATCTTATCAGGGAAACGAGAATGAAGTAATTGCAATTCGGCTATAGAATGAACAGGATGCTTTTGATGACGTTCCATAAGGTTATCATCAAGAATATGCCAGAAGGTTTCATAATCTTCTGTTTCCTTCACAATAAGTCCGGCTTTCTCAGCATGATGTACTGCTGTACGACGAGACTGTGAGAATGTGGGGCGGTTAGGTATACGAATAGATGAAGAAATTGCTCTAGTTACTAAACGAGCTTCGCAAAGATTTGTGATAGCATAAAGATCTTCCTCTGATGGCAAGTCATGGAACACCCAAGCTGAGGGCTTGTAAACTATCGTTCTAACACCTAAAGCCTTGTAGTATTCATTTATAGCATTGAAGATATTTACAACTTGCTCAGTAGATACCTTACCGGTAGTAACAAGCCCACCATAAGTCAAGCCATCATGAGAAGATATAGTTGTTTTATCTCTTTGATTGGCTGGAAATAAAGCAATAAGCTTGCTACCTCTAAAGATTAAGAGAGAATGATCTTTAAATCGGTCAGAGTGATACCCCATGTACTGTCGATTCAATAAGAAATTTCCATTTTTCGAACGATTTAGAAAATCGTTCCAATCTCTTTCTTTGTCATCTGAATAACGCTGGACTGTGTAAAGTCCTGTAGTATCAAGAATTTCTTTGTTGATCATATTTTATTTCTTTCGTTATTATATGCTTTAAGAGCCTCCTTTAATATTTCCAAGGAGGTTTGCAGTTCTTCTTTGGGTAGGCTGAAAGCTATTCGCACAAGCTGTTTACCCAGCTTCTCGTCAGAATAGAATCCTATTCCAGGTGTCAGCATGATTGTGGCTCCATTGTGACGGAAATCCTTCAAACACCATTCGCAGAATTTATCGCTATCATCGATTGGCAGCTTAGCCAACGTATAGAAAGCCCCATAGGAATAGAGACGTATACACCCTCTATACGATTAAGACCATCAATAAGCGTATTTCTACGTTCTACATATTCATTATATGTAACGCATATAGTCCTCTGATGCATCTAGACTAGCTTCTGCCATAATTTGCCCTATCAAAGGAGGACTGAGACGAGCCATGCAGAATTTCATCACAGTTTTACGAACTTGTTCGTTTTTAGTGATTAAAGCCCCCACACGTAATCCACATTCGCTGTAACGCTTGCTGACAGAATCGAAGAGCACCACATTTTACCCAATGTCCTCAAGATGCATGACGCTGATTATGGGCTGCTGGTGTAAATAAACTCGCGATAAACCTCATCCGAGAACAAGTAAAGATCATACTTCTTTACCATATCGCGAATCTGAAGCATCTCTTTCTCGCCATACAAGTAACCAGTGGGGTTGTTAGGATTACAAATGAGAATAGCCTTAGTTTTCTCATTGATGAGTTTTTCGAACTGTTCCATAGACGGCAGTTTGAAGCCTTCCTCAATTGTAGTAGGAATAGTTCTGATCACGGCTCCTGCTGATACAGCAAGAGCCATATAGTTTGCGTATGCTGGCTCTGGGACTATAATCTCAACCTGGATTAAGGCAACTCATGAATGCATAGAGAACTGCCTCTGTGCCACCTACCGTTATAACGCAATCGTCAGGTGTAACATTGATATTGAACTTCGCAAAATATTCTGCCAACTTCTGGCGGTGATGCAAATAACCTTGTGAAAGGCTATACTCCAAGATTTTCATATCAACGCTTTTCATAGCATTGATAGCCTCTGAAGGGCAAGCAACTTTGGGCTGACCAATGTTTAATCGGTAAACCTTCACGCCATTAGCCTCTAGTTCGTCAGCAATGGGCGCTAATTTACGAATAGGCGATTCAAGCATCGCCTTGGCTCTTTCTGAAATCGTTGCCATAATACTAGTTTGGAGAATATCGGGCTCGAACCGATAACCTCTTGCATGCCATGCAAGCGCTCTAGCCAACTGAGCTAATCCCCCAATACTGAGACGACTTTATAGGACAAAGAAGATACAAGAGCATAAATTAAGTATATGTGCGAGTAATCATCAATGACGCTCCTTTGTTCCTCTATACTATTACAGATTTACATTAATCTTTCTACATTAGTGTCCCGTTAAAAATGGGATACCCGTGATAAAATACCTCTAGTGGAAAATAACTGAAAAATAATCTAATTATCACATCTAATTTACCTTTGATGCTCTTAATGTCGGTATATTACTCTTCTTTTGATCATTCCAATACAATGCAATGGTACAATCACTGTTCCGTCAAAGAAATGGAATGTATCTATCCTTTTATTGCAAGAGTCACAAATAGGTACAATAAAAACAATGCTACCACTTTCGGTCTTTACGAAATCATCGCCGCAACGCATAATCACGGTAATATCATTATAATTCTTATACCAGTAACCATTATTGAACAAGAAACCACCAAAAGCCCTCCGAGATGGATATCAGCAAAAATTATTCAAATCCGATTCGATAGCCTTCGATAATTCTGTTGACATCATACAAACATGTCCTCCTACAATATCATCCTGTGCATCAGGAAATTTTAGAGAACAATCTGTAACACAGCAAGCATTTGGCTTATATGCCCCAGCCATACTGCACCAGAAATTTATCCAAATATTGTCGTAGGCTGAATCAGCAGGCTTGTATTTCCCTATATCATCAATGTTTCCGAATATAGTCTTTGTCTTTATTGTACCCATATACTAATCCTGATTAATTTAAGACATCGTTTAGACTCATTCTATCTCCCATCTCCAAATCCCTGTTCACCTTTTTACCCAAAATCTCCTTCAAATATATCGGGTGCAACCCAAATCCTGGTCTCACAGACCTAACATTCTTCTCTGTAATTAAATCACCCTTCTTCATATTCTCAGCCACATAAAGAGAGCGAGAAAAAGCACGATTAGCTTTGGCCTTCTCTGAAAGTTCGTAAGAAACATGTCCAATAGCAGATTCTGCCATACGAACATCTTTCACCAACTGAGTGAACTCCTCCCTATTCATAGAGAAGCTACTGTCTGGGCCTCCAATAGAACGATCAATGATAAAATGTTTCTCTATCATCGTAGCACCCATAGCAACAGATGTAATAGGAACTATGCTGCCGATAGTATGATCAGACAAACCAGACTTCACATTGAAACGAGTCTTGAGATCGTTAATCATAGCCAAATTAGCTTCCTCAACAGGAGCAGGATAAGCAGAAGTACATTTCAAGAGCGTTATATCATTGTTACCTACCTTACGGCAAGTATCCACAGCCAGTTGAATATCCTCTTCTGTTGCTACACCAGTGGAGATCACCATAGGCTTCATCTTGCGGGCACAATACTCAATAAGATTCACATCAGTAATCTCGAAAGATGCTATCTTATAAACAGGATTACCTAAACTCTCAAGCAAATCAACAGCTGTATTATCGAAAGGCGTTGAGAACATCATAATGCCCTCTTCTCTGGCAACATGGAACAATTCCTCATGCCATTCCCAAGGAGTATAAGCACGCTTGTAAAGGTCGTAAAAATACTCTTTATCCCAAATGGAACCAGACTTTATTTCAAAATCTGGCTTATGGCAATTCAGGGTTAATGTATCAGCCGTGTAAGTCTGAATCTTGATAGCATCAGCACCGGTTTTTTTGGCGGCTTTGATGGTATCAATTGCATTCTTCAGACTGCCATTATGGTTTGCCGACATCTCGGCAACAATCATTACCTTGCTCATAAATTCTCTTTTATCATCGCTGTCCCATTAAAATCTAAAATAGTTCTTTGAAATATTTGAAATTTAGTTAGTTGCAGCGTTTTTTCGATTAAACGAATTTCGATTTGCACCTTTGCCTCTCTAAAAGGAGATTTGCAAATGCATAAAGATAAATATGTATTCGCTCAACTGGTGCCATTCTTAGATAGGAATAAGTTCAACTACATTGTATGCAAGTATGATGGTGACAAATATGTGAAGCATTTCACCTGCTGGAATCAACTACTTGCTTTGATGTTTGGTCAACTTTCACTAGTGTCCCAATTTTAATGGGACACTAGTGCTCTTTTATATATTGTTTGTAGTCAGCCTTAGTGAGCTGATACTTGTCATTGAAATCTTCTTTGGTAAAGCGCTCACAAACGTGGAATTGAACGAGCTCGTCATTAATCTCCATTTCCATAGATGAAGTGAACTTCATTCCCAGGAATTGATCCAGTAATGCTGCTCGACAATTGTCCTTGCGTACTGAAAGTGTAAGCGCTTTAATATTGATTATATGAAAGTAGAACCAGAAACATTCTCGAAGCATTTCAAAACCTACTCCATGAAGTTCCGGATTGGCGTAATAGCCAACTTCTGCAAAATCTTTCTCCTTATCGTAATCCGTGATGTCAAATACGCCAATGGCCGTATCATCCTTGTAAATCAGCCAATAATAGCGATCCTCACGAGATTTAAGTGATTCTATAAAACGCAGGTGATTTTCCCAAGGAATAATATCCGTGGTATACATCAAAGAACGGATACTACCCTCATTACGCCATTGCCATACCATTCGCTTTTCATCCTCTGAAAGAAGAATGAAATTCTTGAACGTATAGTTATGGCTTTGATAGACCTGGTTCTTATTAACCTGCATGATTGATCTTTGAATGGAATACTACATCCTTGTATTCGCCCTGGAATAGGCAATGTTCTTTTAAAGTAGCTTCACGCTTATAGCCATTAACTTCCAGCATTATGTAAAGATGCGGACGAAGGTCAAAAGCGTAGGTGTAAATTTTGTGGAGCTTCAAGTCTTCGAAAGCAGCTATTTCAAGCAGCTCAAGATATTTGCTCCATAACTCTGAGAAATGTTCCTTTTCAAGGGTTGTATCCATGATGAAGGAGATCTCAGCATTATTGTCTATCCAATTAATATGAACTAAACCGCCATAGCCTATGCATTTACCATCTTTGAGGAAAGAGAAAAGAATCTGAGCAGGCTTTTCCTGGTCATATAGCTTGGATACAACATTGCTGAAATAATTCTTCTGGTCTTCTGCTGTCAATGGCTTAGCTTGACGTAAATGATAGATCTGCTCATTGCGCCATTTCATTATACCCCAACGATCTTCATAGCGAATGGGAACAATACTATAGGTCCCATCCGTATAGACCTGCTGTTTTAAGCACTTATAGTTCATATCTTGGCAATTTGGGAAAGTAGAGGTTTTTTGCCCCTCTATCTCCAAAAGAATTATTAGTTCAGACGCTTGAAACCAGCCTGACAAACAGGGCCTTCAAGTTCCTTCATGATGTCACGCTTTCCGTTCTCGCAATCGCTGATAACAGCAAATACAGGATCAAGAGCCTCGAAATAACCATCAATCACATCAGGTGTATGAGCAATGCAAGCATACATGCTGTTTCCAGCAAGATAGCCCTTCTTGATCATTTCCTGAGTAATGTAGGTCTTGTAAGCCAGATGGTTCTTACTGTCAAAGTTGTAACCAGCCAAAGGAGCAATACCCCACTGATTAATCTTGATACCATACTTGTCAGCAAGTTCCTGCCAATGACGCTTGTTCTCGTTACCAATCTTGGTAATAATCTCCCAAGACTTAATACGTTCCATTTCCTTCATGGCAGCAAGAGCTGCGGTAGGTCCTATGCGCTCAGTCCAAAATGTACTTGAAATCCAAGAACCCTGAGCTGCATCCATTATATCCTTGCGGCCAATAACAGCGCACTCAGCATAACCGTTTGCCATAGTCTTGCTGAAGATGGTCATATCAGGATTAACACCATACTTCTTATAAAGACCACCGAAAGTCTCACGGAAACCAGAAGTACACTCGTCGAAAATAAGAATTATACCATATTTAGTGCAGAGGTCACGTACCTTCTGAAGGAAGTTATTCTCAGGGCCAAAATTGCGGCAAACCTCCATTTTAACAGCAGCGAGGTCATCCTTATTATCCTCAACAATCTTCTTGATTTCCTCATAATCGTTGTAGTGGAAAGGAATAGCAGTACCACGGAGCTCACGGGGAACGCCACCAGTAGGAATACCTGGAAGAAGATGACCTGCAAGTGCATCGCTATCACCGAGGTTTACAGAAACATACCAGTCATGCCAGCCATGATAACCACAGATGGCCACCTTGTCCTTACCTGTGAAAGCACGAGCAATACGAATACAAACAGAGTTAGCTTCGCCACCACCACGGGTATAACGAACACCACCAGCCCAAGGCTGATTCATCTCAATCAGTTTCTCTGCGAGATAAACTTCCTCAGGGCAGTTCCAAGTGGTCATATTACCATCACGAACCACCTTCATGACAGCCTCGTCAACAGCATCATTGGCATAACCAAGGGTGTTGGTACCAATGCCCATCATAGAACAATCAATGTACTCTTTGCCATCGAGATCCCAAATGTGGCATCCCTTAGACTTACTGTAATAAGAAGGCCAGTTCTCTGGAAGAAGCTGCTCTGGTCTCTTGGAAAGCAGCGATGTACCGCCAGGAATCAATTTCTTGGCTTTGATGTAAAGTTCTTGACCTTTACCTTTTTCAATCTTTGCCATAATTACAAATATTTATTTGATTTTTTTATCGTTCTTAATTGACTTGTCATAGCCCTCATTGTAGCCAAATTTGCTATTGAGGTTTCTAACCTCCTCGTGAGACTCGTAATAATCAATGTATTCTTTCCAAGTCTTTTCTATACCAATATGCTCGATCAAAGTTTTGATAACCTCAAAATCTTCGGGTTCGTCAATAGTGATGCGGTAATCCTTTGCAGGATAAACACCAAGGCTGTTCTGAAGGTTAGCAGACTTGAACTTATCGCCACCATAAGCAGAACCATTCTTCCAGATATAAGGAGTTACATGTTCACGCTCAGATGTCATCCCAGCTTCCTTCCATGCTCTTTCAAGAGCAGAGAATTTGAACACTTCAGTATCCAATCCATCGGGGAAGCAAATAGAATCAGTGTGAACATAATCATAATCGCCATCAATTGCGTACTGAATGGTCTCATCAATAATTGTAGGATCAATCAGAGGACAGTCTGAAGTAAGACGAACTACATAGTCGGGATTCTCAGGCTTTGCCGTCTGGTAAAAACGGTCGAGTACATCATCTACAGAGCCTTTATGATAGCCTACACCACATTTATCAGCCACAGCTGCAATAAAAACAGAGCCTTCCTCTGTGGTTGTAGCGACTTTCAACTGGGTAATCTTCTTAGACTGAAGAATACGTTTGAGGTGAATCTCCAATAGAGTTTCGCCATTCACCTCTTTAAGAATTTTTGCAGGAAGTCTGGTTGAACCATATCGAGCCTGCGTGATAGCTAATACTTTCATACTATCTATTCCAATTTACTGGGTTTAATAATTCTTTTTCTTTAATATCAATGGATTTCACAAAAGCCACATCCTCTGATGTCAAACCAGCATCAACCACTTTGATATTGGCATTGAACTGGTCATGATTGTCCACACCTATAAGATTGCCTTTTACGCACTCATTGGCCACCACATAGCCTAAAGCTAACTGCTCCATAGAAATATTACGCTTAGCGCAATATTCATGTAGGACATCCAAATAAGGCTTCAAAGGCTTTAGTGTATCACTTAGAGTGTTGGTATCCTTGAAGAACAATCCCTGCAAGAAAGCAGAACGTGTATGGATTTCAACACCACGGTTTACCAATTCTTGCATATAGGGCTCGAACTGGCGATCAAACATGTTATAGGGGAACTGGATTATGTCGAACTTAATGTTCTTATCGAACAACTCTTGTAATTGTTCCACATTGTAAATAGAGAATCCAACCTTTTGAATCTTGCCTTCATTCTTTAATGATGTCATCTCATCAAAGATTTCAGGCTTCTGCTGCCAGAAGTCAAAATGATGAACGAGGTAACCATAAAGACTATCAACGCCGAGATTCGTTAAAGAAGTTTCGAAGGTTTCGCAAACAGATTTCTCTGACTTTGGATACTTGGAAACAATATTGAATTTAAGATTTGTTTCCTTTAATGCTTTGCCCAGAACTTTCTCACTTTTTCCGTAAGCTGAAGAGGTATCAAGTGTTTTAATACCATTCTTATGAGCTATACGAAAGACCTCACACACTTCTGAAAATGGAACCTGTCCAGCAGCATTGTTAATGCCGTAGTTTACACCAAACTGAACAGTGCCTAATACAATTTTCATTTGCAAATGAATTCTTTTACCTTTTCGATGATATAATCCTGCTGCTCGTAAGTAAGAGTGGGGAACATAGGCAGAGCTAAACAATGAGCATAATAATCCTCAACAACAGGAAGGTCACCTTTCTTATTGCCAAACTGCTTATAGTAGGGCATAAGATTCAGAGGATAGTACAATACCTGAGCAAAGATCTTATTCTCACGCAAGAAGGTATATAAGCCTTTGCGATCGTCAAACTGGATGATATAAAGGTGGTATGCATGATATACATCCTCTGCTTCGTATGGAGTCTTGATAGAAGAAATGTCCTTGAATGCCTCATTATAGCGCTTTACAAGCTCTCTACGTAGCTCTACATTATGGCGAGCTCGTTTCAATTGGCTTGTGCCAAGAGCCGCCTGGAAGTCTGTGATTCGATAGTTCCATCCAAGCTCGAGCATTTCATAATACCAAGGGCCATCAACTTTCTCCATTTCAGAAGTTTCATGAGTGATGCCATGAGTACGGAAAAGAGATGCAAACTTGAAAATGTCCTCACGATTAGTAACGACCATACCACCTTCACCTGTAGTGATGTGCTTTACAGGATGGAAAGAGAAAACTGCTACATCTGCGTAGGTACAGTTACCAGTGAACTGCTTTTTTCCATTGGCATCGGTATAGTAGGCACCAGGAGCATGGCAAGCATCCTCGATAATCCACATGCCATATTTATCAGCCAGTTTGCGATACTCATCCATCTTGAATGGATAACCTGCAAAGTCAACAAGCATCATACCCTTGTAAGTTCCCTTCGGAGAAGCCTCAAGGGTTTCACGAAGCTTATTGATGTCAAGCAAGTAAGTTTTGGGATCAATATCTACAAACTTAACATTGCCACCACAGAAACGAATACAGTTAGCACTGGAAGCAAATGTAAGTGGCGTGCATATTACATTATCTCCAGGCTTTACGCCAAGCGCATTGGCAGCTAAATGTAGCGCACAAGTTGCGTTACTTACTGCAACCGCATACTTGGCATGTACGTATTCTGCAAATGCCTTTTCAAATTCTGGAATTGCGGGACCACAAGTCAGGTAATCCCCTTTGAGGACATTAACAACAGCGTTAATGTCTTCATCAGAGATGTATTGATGACCATAAGAAATAGGAAGTTGAACCATATTTATCCTCCTTGTTTATTTTACTTCGAAGTTAGGATCAACGAACTTCTTAATTTTCTCACGGAGGGTTTCTACTGTATCCCAATCCTTGTTGTTATCTGAAGCGAAATAGAAGCCCTGAGGAACAAATGGAGCATTGTTATGATGCTTAATGAAGTCCTCAATAGTGTGGTTAACACTATAGCTAGGCAGGATTGCATAATACTTGCCGAGATCGATGGTGCTCAAAGAATCAGTAGGAGTAATCATTTCCTCATGGAGTTTTTCTCCAGGACGAAGACCGATTTCCTTGACAGGAAGATTAGGAGCAATTGCTTCAGCTACATCAGTCAAACGATATGAAGGAATCTTAGGGATAAACAACTCACCCCCAAGGTGATGACCCATTGCCCACATTACGAGGTCAACACCCTCCTGCAGAGAGATGTTGAAGCGAGTCATACGCTTGTCTGTAACAGGGATATATTCTGCACCTTCGTTTCGTAACTTCAACCAGAAAGGCATCACAGAACCGCGAGAACCCATCACGTTACCATAACGAACAACTGAGAACCTCAAATCACGATTTCCCTTAATGTTATTAGCTGCCATGAAGAGTTTGTCAGATGTCAACTTAGTAGCGCCATAAAGGTTAATAGGTGCACAAGCCTTATCAGTAGAAAGAGCTACAACCTCATGAACGCCTTGAGCGAGGGCTGCTTTGATAACATTCTGAGCACCCCATATGTTAGTCTTAATACACTCTTCAGGATTAACCTCGGCAGTATCAACCTGCTTGATTGCAGCAGCGTGAATAATAACATCAATACCTTCACAAGCACGCATCAAACGTTCCTGATCACGTACATCACCAATGTAGTAACGCATGCAAGGGAATTTGGCTTCAGACCAAATCTGCTTCATATTGTACTGCTTCAACTCACCACGAGAATAAATGACTAAACGACGAACATTAGGATAGTCACGAAGAATAGTCTCAACAAACTTTTTACCGAAAGATCCGGTACCGCCAGTAATCAGGACGGATTTTCCATTTAAATCTAACATAACAGAATGTTTTGAATATTATTATTATTATTATTGTTTTCATTTAAAGAGAGAGGAATGCAGTAAGTATATGTGCGAGTAATCATCTAAGCACTCCTTGGCCCCTCCATATTAATAAAAATTGAGGAGGGATGTTTCAATGGTAGTTGCAGAAACCAAATTCACATTCCTTAAATCCTCAATATTAATTTCTCAAACTTTATAATTCGAGTATGATTTCTCGTAAACTCCGAAACAAGTATCTTGTGCGAAAGTTTGCGAGCCATCATTATGAAATACGGGATAAAGTTTTCCTTCACGAACCATATCCCATAGTATACGACTCAAACGCATATCATCTTTAAAAGACATGTCTATGCTGGCATATTCTGTATTTAGTTCTTTCTGATAGCCGTCTTGGTAAAATGCGACTCCCTTAATTTGGTCACGAAGACGATTATAAGCCACGTAGCCGTTTGAGGCAATGAATTCATTGATAAAGTTCAACAGCTCTTCATCGGTATATTTGAGTGGCAGTTTAGTACAGCCGAATTTAGTTTTTGTAACTTTCATAATATTCGTCACTTTACAGCAGAGCAGCGACTGTTTTTTGTTACGACAAAACCTCACGTGCGTCTGCAACGAGTTTTTTGATGGTACAGTTCTTGACTATCTCTTGCCACATTTTCAATAATATATTGATAACATCACCAGCAACATTCAGAACTCCTAGAGTAGCAAGAAGTTCAGGTAATGACCGATGAATGTCTGCCTTGACTGTCTTCATCACAACCTTATCACCTGTTATCAACTCTACCAAATGGATTCCTGGTATCTCACCACCATAGAGTTTCACAAGCGTGGGGCACTCCTTTTCGATTTTCCTCAATAATTCACCGACATCTCCGTATTTCGTCTTAACACATTCAAAGAAACGGTTCCAATAGCAGCAGATGCCCAACTCGTCATTGGAAGCCAAAAACATATTGGCTATACTAATACCAAACTGCCCTGCATCTATTAAATTATCTCCACATAGTCCTTATGCACAGCAAAGGTATATGGCAGGTTCTTGAAGAACGGACTCAAATTCTTGGTGGTGTAGAAGGGGCGCATGAGCGAGATCGTTTTTATTTAAACAGTGCCAGCAGCCAACAAACTATTTCGTCAAACAACCAGTAACTGAATTTGCCGATTATTAAAACAATCGAGATCGTAACTAAAGACGCGATCAACCAATATAGAACCTTCGTAAAAATATTGTAATGGTTACCGTACCCGACTAAGTATTCTCTATATAATCCTATTATACGTTTTAAAATCAGACCTCCGATACAGATAGAAAAGACAACCACAAGTACGATCTGAATAAAATTATATACATGAAATTTGTCTTGGAGGACAAACAAGAGTGCTATAATAGAGCATATTGAACCGATTAGATTTAACGCTTCAAGAGAATCCCTATCATTCAACATAATAATTTTGTTTCCGTCACTTCACAGCAGGACATCGGCTGTATATCTTCGTATTCCCAGGCGAGCAAGTCGTCTGACTTTATACTTACCTGTTTAGTGTAGTTTTTAGCGTTTGTCTTGTCTTTCCCTTTTAGGCACATCCTTAACCGTTAATTCCGTTTAACACTTCAAGGGACGTGATTGTGCAAATAATCTTAAGGAACTTGCAGGATTCGGCAAAAATGCGTAACTTTATCTTGGAAAGACCGAAAAGACCCGATTTTGAGGATGTCTGATGAATGTCTGATAACTCGGAGAGTCTGGAAGTCGTATTACACTGACCCTCAGCACGCTATGCGGAATTCACATTAGCTGATTAATCGCCACCATGATGAGGTACTACAAGATGGTGAACACATTGAGGGTTACCTTCATACAACATCCTGCTCATAAGTACTTGTTTTGTCTGCACCGGCAGACTGTCACCAGACAAAACGACATTTCCGCTACTTCCTTGTACATAGAGAATAATACCACTGTAATTCATCTTGCGACTTTTTCTCTCCAACATAGAGTGCAATGACATTATCACTATACTTCTCTCGCATTTGTGGATAGTTGGTATTAGGCATCCTAGTAGGCATTGCTAAGTTGAAGATTCTATCCTTTCCAAAAATCCGTTCCATTCTATCATATAGAATCTTCCATGATGCGCTTTGATGCGCCCATGATGTCCACTGGATTGGCGGCCTTATCTGTAGAAACGCAGAAGAAATGCTTTGGTGGATATGCAGTGAGAAATCTATCAACTTCTTTGCCTTGATATCGTTATTTTCAATAAGTGCCTATACACTATAGCGAACTTTCTCAGAACGTACGTGCTTGTGAGCTGAGAAATTGGCTACAATATCGAAACCTTTCTCCTCGCGAAAGATACGCTCGAAGATAGAATCTGCAAAATTGAGGGTGTAACAGCGAAACTCCTCTGGCACATAGAGTCCTTCAGTAGAACGCACATCACGAACCAACTCAGCCAATCCGTTCTCGTTGAGGTCAACGATAACGACACTTTTAGGTTCAAAGCGCAACACCGCCTTTATGAAGCTGGAACCGATTGATCCAGCACCACCTATGACACATACTTTCTTATTCTTAATTTCAGCGATAAGTGTTTTCCGGTTCGCCTCAATATCTGCTGCAAACATGCTGACAGGGCGTGAAGTCACCGAATCAGCTATAAATTTCTCTAAGTTAAACATATATACCTGTAAGCTCTATTCAAGGCCTCTCCCTTTGAAAGGGTACATAACTGTGACCTAAACCGAGTTTTGTTAATTAATTGGTTTTGAATTTAACATTAGCTTGCAACAAACTTCTTTTTAAACAAGCTACATGAATGGTTATCAAATGGGAACATTGCGAGACGCTTAGTCTTTCACTTCCTCCCACGGATAAGGATTCTCCATCACGTTCTGAAACTCATCAACAGCTTCCTGCTGTTCGGCGGTCAGCAGTGCAGCATTCCAAGAGGCAATGATGGAGTGAGCTTCATCTGCCAAAGGCTCATCGAAAACCTCTCCATAACAAGCAGTGAGCAGACGGAGCTTCAGCAAAGATGCGGGAAGAGTATCCAGAATATCCCAACAACGGTTCAGAACCTCCTGCACATGCTGCTGTTTCTCACCGTGGTCGACAAACGAGGCACTGTAGCCCATTAAAAGAGCGAGACATACATTGGCCTGTTCCTCCACTGTAGTGCCCCAAGTGCCGGAATTATATAAAGTTGTAGTCAAACGATAAACTTCACCATTACGACGCGACAAGTCATCACTATAGATAGGACTCCCGTCCATACCCAAATACATCAGATCGTGCGCAGCACGCTGAAGGAGGAGTGCTTCTTCTAAAAGAGACATATTATTTCAGATTTATGATTTTAGATTCTAAAGAGGAAAAAAGATACTTCGCCACATCCTACATAGTGATCGTTATTTGATCACTTCTATAAGGTCCGGATGGATGGTAGCCATGGCAACAGCAATGACACCTTGTATCTCTATAACCACACGACGGTCACGTGCACCCTTTACTTTCAGAAAAATACCCTCCTGACCTGCAAAGTCACCACCCGTAATACGGACTCTAGTTCCTTTCGACAGATTCAACTCTTCGGGCTGGAAATAAAGCAAATGGTCGTTATAGGTTCCGGCAACGGCGATGAAGCGCTGCATCTCATGGTCGGGAATAATTATCTTCTGACCACTGCGAGTATCAGTTATATATTGCAAATAAGTAATTTGAGACTTAACACGCTGTACGTCGGAAGGACGTGCATGGACAAAAACCAGATTACGGATGACGGGAACCAAAGTACGGACTTTCTTACCCTTACGGATACTTACCTTATATTGCATGGGGACAAAACAGCCGAGGTTCTCCTTCTCGAGAAGATGCACCGCATCAAGCTCTCTGCGGTATGTGGCACGCATGGCATGCCAGACTTCAACCTCGTTATCCGTTTCCATTTTCGTTGTTTTGTTCACAAAAGAGTGTTCCTCTGGGGCTTTGAGCCCTCGGTATATACCTGGTATCCAATCATTTGCGAGCACCTTATGTAAAATACAGCAAGCATTGTGCCCTTCTTGCCAACAGTTTTTTTGCAGTTCGTCATTACCTTCTGGTAAGAGACTATAAACGAACGGATTACGAACAAAAAGCGTTTTTTAAACGTTCGTTTAATGGACGCAAAGATAAGACTGTTTTTTATATCCTCAAAATGTTTAATAAAAATATTTTGGAAAACCCATCGTATCTCAGTTTAATCTACAGTAATTCAATATATTAAGTATCTTATTTAATATTTAAAATTTCCATTCCCTTTTATTAACTCATTCCCTATTTCATTTCCTGAAATTTGACGTCCATTAAACGAACGTTTAAAAAACACTTCCAAGTCAAAGTCATTTCCATTTATATATCAACGCATTAACCCATCATAAAGATAAAACCCAGCTTTTTATCTCCATCCTTACTCCACAAAAACAAAAAACTTGATATACCTTTGCATTTATTTTACAAACTACAGTAATTTTAATTATTAACCCAAAAACATTAGAAAATGAAGGCAAAAGAGACACTCCAAAGTAAGGAAAAAAAACAAAAAGAGACACCCTTAAAACGGATGTAAAGCACGGCATATCAGCTCCTAAAGCAGGAGTAGGACGTCCCTCAAGCGGGGAGGTTATAGGAATATTGCCACAATATAGGAAAGAAGTCATTAAAGACATCATCCTATGGAAAAAATCAAGATACTTTATAGAAGAAAAGCCGACAAGCAACAAGGCATTAGCACAATGGGCATACTCACATTTCGACTTCAGAACGCCAGACTATAAAAGACTGTCAGAAAACACTATAATACAAGAGTTCGGTGAAGTGTGGCGGGAAATGAAGGTAGCAGGAGAGATATAGGGAATAAAACAAAAAGGGCAGAAACCACGAAACTTATTGACAACAATTAAATATAAACAACTTAAGGAATAAACCACTTATCTTTGCCGCCACTTTGGTAAGGATGAAGCCACACCGCCTATAGATGCCGCTTTCTCAACGAATGCGGCATCTTTTTTATATACAAGCGTACCTCCTGCCAAACTAATACAATTATTAATTTTAAAGACAACAAGATGAGAAAGTCGACAAAGAACGCCCCACTTCACGAGGCACTGAGAAACCTATGGAAAATACGTATCATGCTGGAAAAGAACTACACGGAAACATGCGCCACATGGATGGCCCAACGGATAGAAAGCCTGATAGACCACATGCAATACGGACACGCACTCATAGCCTACCACAAGCAGGACGGGACATTCAGGCTGGCGAAAGCCACCCTACTGCCCTACAAGGCAGACTTCAGAAAAGATTATGACATCACAAGAGTCACAAGCACCATAGCCTTCTGGGACGTGGAACTGCAGGCATGGAAAACCTTCCAGCTGGAAAACTTCCTCGAATGGAGTCCCGTATGCTAACCATTAATCATTAATCACTAATCATTAAACACTAAAAACAATGGCCATGATGTATGGGGGAATGCTATATTTCCCCCTCAAAGTAAATCTATTCGAAGAGATAGCAGTGGAACTGGTGGAAGCCAAGTTCGGACTGAAAGGAACCGCAGCGGTAATGAAACTGCTGTGCAAGATACATAAGGAAAACGGATATTACCTGAAATGGAACGCGGAGCAATGCACACTGTTCACCAACAAGGCAGGAAGGGACATCAATGAACAGGAGATGCAGGGAGTCGTGGACATCCTGGTGGAGAAAGTCTTTTTCGACCCCAAAACCTATAGGGAACAAGGGGTGCTGACCTCTACCGAAATACAGAAGGTATGGCTGGAAGCCACCAAAAGAAGAAAAAGGGACCTCACCACCCTACCCTATCTGCTGGTAGAGACGGAGGAAGATAAACCGGACAAGGACAAGACTTGTACGCAAAAACGGGAAAATTGTACGCAGGATGCAGACATTTTCCCCGAAAATGCATGCAATTCCAAACAAAGCAAAGAAAGCAAAGTAAAAGAAAGCAAAGCAAAAGAAAGTAGAGCACTTCCCCCTCTTACTCCCCCCGGGGAAAGCGGAGGAGCGCAGGGAAATCCTGATTTAGACATTCCCGGATATGCCTACAACAGGAATACGCACAACCTGGAATGCCTCATGCTGAATCTGGAAAAGCTCTACATCACCGACCGGGAGGAAATCAGGAAGATTCTGAAGTTATCGGACTACGGCAGGCTGGGAAACTACGTCTGGAAAATATTCAATGGAACAAACTGGAACAAGGTGAACAGCAAGGGAGGGTACATCATCTCGGTACTGGCAAGGGAGAAGCGGAGTACGGGAAGCTGATTCCACAGGGCACAAGCTATCAATAACATGTCATGCAGGAAATCAACAACGTGTGATACAAAAAACAAATATCGTGTCGGCAGGATATTAATTCCTTGCCGACACGATATTCATTCCTTCTTCGTCCTTAAAATTGTGACTTATAATTATGCCGGTATTCAGTGCAAAACCTCTGCAATTCAATAAAAAATGGCTGGAACACAGCAAACAGTTCCTCATCGTGCTCTTCAAGGTAACGAATAGCCTTGTCTACGGATATATCAATATGATGATATTCCACCATGATGTTCAAAGACTCTCTTATTCCGTTCGGAGTGGCGTATTTCCGCAAACGGTCGGTCAGGATAAAATGCCAGATGAAACGTTTGAACCGTACCGGAAGATAGCGGTAATTGATGAGGAGGGAAAGATAGAAAGTCCGGGTATACCTCCTCAAGGAAACTCCGGAGAACGACTCGAAACGGGAAGCCAGCAAATAATCGAAATAAATATCCAGCAATACCCCCGAATAGCGTCCGAATTCAGGTTGAAGCCTATGTACCACCTCGCAGACAGCCGGATGACGGTCGGTATAGTCGTCAATAGCGCGGTGAAGCTGAATACCCTTGGCTATATCCGGCGGATAATTCTTATAGGAGCTTCCCTTTACGGCATCGCCTACAAAATTGCCCAACTGTACTTTTCTGTTCGAACCGGAAAGGAATATATGTGCCAGGTAGTTCATGACAAAAGATTTACCAGCTCCTTGCAAAGACACTCCTTCACCTCTTCCATCGGCACCTCGTGTCCCAGCTCTTTCTGCAAAGAAGTGACACCCTTGTCTATGAATCCGCAGGGATTGATATAGCTGAAATAACGTAAATCGGTATTCACATTCAGTGCCAATCCATGCATGGTGACAAAATGGCTGCTGCGCACGCCGATGGCACAAATCTTACGGGCACGGGAAGTATCGCCCTCCAGCCATACGCCCGTTGCCTTCTCCAGGCGTCCGGCCGCGATGCCAAACGAAGCACAAACACGGATTACCGCCTCTTCCAGCAGATGCACATACTCCTTCAACCCCAAAGAAAAGTCGTCAAGGTTCAGAATAGGATAGCAGACCAACTGTCCCGGGCCATGATACGTAATGTCTCCGCCACGGTCAATATGATAGAGCGTAGCCCCTATCCTGCGCAGTTGTTCTTCTCCCAGCAACATATTCCCTTCTTTTCCGCTACGCCCCAATGTATAGACATGGGGATGCTCGCAGAGCACAATATGATTGACATAGCACTCTCCTGCCTGCTTGGCGTGTACAAGTGCGTCAAACCATTCCGTCTGCCGGCTCCATGCTCCGGCATAAGGAATCATGTTCCAATCTGATATTTCCAGTTTCATGCAAGCAAATATAGTACTTTTTTGAATTCACTCCCCGAATTTATCTTAAATATGTAGCATCTATTCATAAAAATACACCTTGATAATCTGATAATATCTCACGTACTTTGCAAACATTCTGATATAACTATTCACAAAAAGACAGACTTATGAAAAAAAGAATTCTAATAACGCTATTCGCAGCGTTACTGTTCAGCTTTTCCATATCTGCACAGATATTGAAGGGGCACGTATATGATGCAACGACCAATGAACCGCTTGCAGGGGCATCGGTCACCTACAAGCTGAAGGACACGCAAGGCGTAGTGACCGACATAAACGGTGCATACGAAGTAAACCTGCCAGCGGGAGGCGTAGATTTGGTATTCAGCTACGTGGGATATGAGGATGTGCCAATGCCCATCGTCATCAGCAAAGGAGACATTATGCAGAAAGACGTGTACATGAAGGAAAGCACCAACCTGCTGGAAGATGTCGTGGTCTCGGCCGGACGGTTTGAACAGAAGCTGAGCGATGTGACGGTCTCCATGGATTTGATAAAGGCCAGTGACATTGCCCGCCAGGCTCCCACAGACATCACCTCGACACTGCAGACCATTCCGGGGGTGGATATCATCGACAAGCAACCCAGCATTCGCGGCGGTGGCGGCTGGACTTACAGCGTAGGTGCCCGCAGCCTGGTACTGGTAGACGGGATGAGCGTGCTCAGCCCCCAAAACGGCGTCATCAACTGGAACAGCGTGCCTCTGGAAAATGTGCAGCAGGTAGAGGTCATCAAAGGAGCCTCCAGCGTGCTCTATGGTTCGTCGGCCCTGAACGGCATCATCAACATACGCACTGCACGGCCGGGACTGACCCCTCAGACCCGTTTCAGTGCCTATGTAGGAATCTATGACGACCCCGACAACAGCGATTACCAATGGAGTGACAAATCTTTCTGGAAAGAGGACAAATATCCGGTAAAGCCCTTGTTGCGCAACAGCCTTTTCAGCGGTGTACGCAATCCGCTCTACGAAGGTTTCGACCTCACCCACTCCCGCCGCATCGGTAACTTTGACGTCAGCGGCGGACTGAATCTCTTTACCGACGAGGGCTACCGCCAACAAGGTTACAACAAACGTTTCCACATCAACGGAAACCTCACCTACTATCAGCCGGATATGGGTATGAAACTGATGAACTACGGTTTCAACGTGGATTTCCTTTCCAACAAGTACGGGGATTTCTTCATCTGGCGCTCGCCCGGCGAGGCCTACCGCCCCTCTCCCTTTACTAATATGGGACGTGAGTCCAACAACTTCCGCATTGACCCTTTCTTCAACTTCACCAATCCTGAAAGAGGTACTTCACACAAAGTAAAGGGCCGTTTCTACTACAGTGCGGACAATGTGGTACGCCCTACACAATCCGCCTCCATTACGGATATTCTGGGCAACATGGGCACCGACGCACAAGTCATCCAGAACATTGCCAATGGAGACTACACAGCCCTCCAGCCACTGATGACCGGAGTTATCAAATGGCTGGGAAGCGACAAGCTGAGTGATTTGATGGACGGTGTCTTCGGCTCTCTGGACAACATATTCCCCAATGCCACCACTGCCGACTATTGCGACCTCATCTCCTGGGTAATGAGCAACGGCCTGCCGTCTGACATGGGAGGACTGCTTGAAGGGAAACTACCCAGCGACCTGGTTCCCTGGCTATCCGGTGTACTCAATCCGAAGCGCAATCAATCACCGACACGGACGGACAAGAATTACGACTATTATCTGGACTATCAGTTCAACAAGAAATGGGACGGCGGCGCACAAATCACCACGGGTCTGACTTACGAACATATCCGCACCTTCTCCGGCGAAACGGAAGAAGTACATCAAAGTGACAATGTTGCCGCCTATATGCAATACGACCAGCGCTTCTGGGACCGCCTCAGCGTATCGGCCGGTGTACGTGCCGAATACTACCGGATAGACAAGCACTACCGGGAAGCCGACACAAAGGTTTTCGGGAGCAAGATCCCTTTCCGCCCCGTGTTCCGTGCCGGGCTGAACTACCAGCTGGCCGATTACAGCTTCCTGCGTGCCAGTTTCGGCCAGGGTTACCGTAATCCCTCCATCACCGAGAAATACCTTCGCAAAGACATCGGAGGTGTAGGCGTATATCCCAACTACAACGTACGGCCGGAAAAAGGATTCAATGCCGAGCTGGGATTCAAGCAAGGGTACAAGGCAGGCAATTTACAAGGATTTGCAGATGTCGCCGCTTTCTATACCCAATACAAGGATATGGTGGAATTCCAGTTCGGCCTATTCAACAATGCGGACCTGAGCATGATAAACAGCGTTACAGACGCCATACAAATGCTGAAGAACGGCAAGGGTTTCGGCATCGGGGCACAGTTCCACAACGTGTCCAAAGCACAGATTTATGGAATGGAAATCAGTACCAACGGCATGTACACCTTCAACAAAAACGCCAAGCTGCTCTATAACCTGGGATATGTATATACCGAACCGAGGGATGCCGACTACAAGAAACGCAATGCCCTGGAGAACACCTATACCGACCCGCTTCAGATGAAGGAGAAAAGCAATGACGGCAAGTACTTGAAATACCGTCCGAAACACAGCTTCAAGGCCACGCTGGACTTTCAGTGGAAACGCATCAACATAGGTGCCAACGTAAACTGGAAAAGCAAGATGCTTGCCGTGGACTATATTATGCTGGACGAACGCAGCAAAAGTGAACCTGACCTGCTGGACTACGTGCGCGGCATCCTATTCGGCTCGTCCAACGGGGAAACCCTGGCATCCTATTGGAAAAAGCATAATACGGACTATGCCACAGTGGACATGCGCTTCGGGGTGAAAGCCACCAAGGAAGTAGCTTTCCAGTTCATGATAAACAACCTGCTGAACAAGGAGTACAGCTATCGTCCCATGGCAGTAGGCGCGCCACGTACTTTCGTCGTAAAGATGGACGTTACATTTTAAAAAAAGAACATTTCATTTTAAAAACAGAATGTCTTCCGTTACTTTTTCCCGGAAAAGAATTACCTTTGTGCGAACTCTAAACGACAAAGCGTATGGAATTTCCTCAAGTCGACCTGCCAGTAGACATGATTGCATGGACTGAAGTAACGGAAGACATTCTAAACATATACAAACAGTCGTGCCGCCTGAAAGCATGCATCTTTGCACTTTGCATAGAAGGTTCCATCACGGTATCCATCAACCTGATGGATACGGAAATCAAGCAAGGGGATTTTATTACCCTGCTTCCCGGAACCATCATACAGTTTTACGAACAAAAGGAAAAAGTGTGCCTGGGATTCGTGGGGTTTTCTTCCCATTGCCTCAATGGAGTCAACCTCATCCAGTCTACATTAAGCTCCTTCTCCAACATACTGGAGTATCCGGTACTGGCTGTCAACCCTACCGTCGCCTCCTATTTCAAGGACTATTTTGCCTTATGGGCACGCATCACGACCGGTCCCTATCCTCCCGATACAAAAATGGCTCAAAGCACATTGAACATGCTCCTCAGCGGCATAGACAGAATGTATTGCCACCGTCCGCAGATGCAAAAAGGGAACAAGAGCCGGAAAGAGGAAATATGCCGCGAACTGGTGCAGCTCGTCATCGAAAACTATACCCGCGAACGCCGCGCGCAATTCTATGCCGACAAACTGGGCATCTCCCTGCAACACCTCAGCACCACCGTGAGGCAGGTGACCGGCAGAAATGTATTGGACATCATCGCCCACGTCGTCATCGTAGACGTAAAAGCCAAGCTGAAATCAACCAACATGACCATTCAGGAGATTGCCTATTCCCTGAACTTCCCCAGTGCTTCCTTCTTTGGAAAATACTTCAAGAGGCACATGGGCATGAGTCCGCTGGAGTATAGGAACAGCTAAGAATACAGCCGTCAGAACCTGGAACTCAGACGAAGGCTGCTCAAAGCCACGGATACACAGGAAAGAGCCATGGCAGCACCTGCCAGCGCAGGACTCAGCAGGATGTCATAGACGGGATAGAGTACTCCGGCTGCGACAAAGATACCTACTGTATTATAGATGAAAGCCCAGAACAGATTCCGGTACATGAGGCTCACAGTCTGGCGAGACAACCGGAAAACTTTGGGTAACAGCAGCAGGTCTGAAGTCCTGAGAGTAATCATGGCGGTGTCCATCAACGTATCGGTCCCCTTTCCCATGGCAATGCTTACATCAGCACAGCTCAAGGCTTGCGCATCGTTCACGCCGTCACCTACCATGGCGACCGTTTTACCCTGAAGCTGCAGCTTATGGATGAAATCCTCTTTGTCATCGGGCATAGCATCGGCCACAAAACGCATGATACCCAAACTGCCGGCCACGGAAGAAGCTGTACGCTCACCGTCTCCCGTAAGCATGCATATCTCGATGTCCTGGATACGCAGTTCCCGGATAGCTTCCATAGAAGTCACCCTCAACTGGTCCTTGATGGCAATAACGGCAAGTAAATCGTTCTCACGCCCAAAGTAGACAATACTGTTTCCATCCGATTCATATTGTGTCAGCATATCGGCCAGGATATCCGACAAATTGGCTTGATAATCTTTCAGCAGTTTATGGCTTCCTACCCAATATTCCGCACCCTGATAGGCCACTCTGACACCTTTTCCGGTAATGTTTTCAAAACCGTCCAGGTGGGCAGGGATAACCTGCTCCTCCCCTTCCAGGGCCGTAACGATTGCTTCTGCCAGAGGATGGTCCGAAGTAGACTCGGCAGCAAGCAGTACATCTTTATAATGCTCCTCCTGCCCTTGCGCCCACAGCCAGCCTATTACCGTAGGATGTCCTTCTGTCAGGGTCCCGGTCTTGTCGAATACCACCACATCCACATTGCGCATCTGCTCTAAAGCGGAAGTGTCCCTAATTAGGATATGATTGCGGGCAGCTTTATTGAGGCCCGCCGCCAAAGCTACTGGAGTGGCCAGCCCTACCACACACGGACAAGCCACCACCAATACGGACAAAGCGGCAAACAGACCGTGTGACACTACATCTATGCCTCCGAAGAACACCCATATAAAAAAGGTCAGCAGGGAAATGATGAGAATGACCGGGACAAAAAGCTCGGCAACACGGTCGTCAATGCGTTGCTTCTCCGGCAGTACGCGGGCTGCGTTATGCTGCCAGCCTCCCAACCGGCGGATAGCCGCCGACACAGTTCTCCGGGCACGTTCCTCCATAAACTCGCCAGTCAGGGAAAAAGCGATGATGACGGCGGCAACCCCATAATAGACATGCGGTTCCAGCCCGATGCCCAGCCAATAATCCGGGAAGAAAGTATTGAACACACTGAACAGAAAAGCCACAGAGGTGGTAAGCGCCACCAGACGGTCTATATTGTTGCGGCCCGACCGGGTTCCCTTCCAGGCACCGGCATAAAAAGGAGCGCCGAAAAACAGCAGTACCGGAATTGCCAGTACCATCTGTATTTCACGGGTATAGGGTACATGCACAAAGACTGTAGAAAACAGTATCAGCACGATGGCAAAAAGCCATGCACCGACGACGCGCAATCCCGTGCTGTGCATATCCAGCACGGGATGTGCCTTAGTAATTATATTGCTCATTCGATTTATTTTTTAGATGGTTGTTGTTCCGCTTTAATAAAGCAACAACCGGAATGAGCAGTTTGTTCAATTACTTCTTATCGTCCTGCTTGGTTTCCTTGACAAACTCCGCTTCATAATGGAACTTTTGGAAACCTTCTTTCAACTTTTCCACATTGGTCTTGTCGGCATCATACGTGATGGTTACCGTCTTTGTCTTCAGGTCTGTGTGGAAGTCCTTCAGTCCCTTCTCAAAACGGATGTTATTGTTTATCTTCCTTACACAGTTCTCACACTTCATCTGTGCCACCTTGAACACGGCTGTACGGATGTCTTTTGCCATTGCGGCAGATGCACAGAAGAGTACAACTGCCAAAGTCATTAAAAATCTTCTTGTTTTCATTGTTTCGCTATTGATTTAATAAATAATATTATATTCTCGGCAAGTTAAAACGAACACCTACATAGGCTTTTGCTCCATGCATGGGTCCCCACACCATCGTAGCGTCAAAGTTGCTTCCCCAGGGATTGGAAGCATCAATGATGGGGTTTTTCTGCTTGAAGTTTGTCAGGTTCTCGCCACCGACGTATATAGACCAGCGACGGAAATAGCGCGTCACCTGGGCACTCAACTGCTCGAAGCCGCCATAGCGCCTTTCCCACGACCAGTTGCCGTCTGTCAGTTCGTATGGAGCCGGCATGCGCCCGCCACCGTTCAGTTGCAAAGTCACATCAAACTGCCACAATCCCAAAGGTGTCTGATAAGAAGCCGTCAGCAAACCTTTATATTTGCTGGTAAGGGGTTTCTCCATCAGCTCTCCGTTGTAATTCGTCTTGGCATCCGTCCAACGGTAAGCCGCGGTAAAGGTGAAACCCGGGAAGAACGGATAGCTTGCCTCCACCTGCACTACCTGCGAATAGGAACGGCCGTGAAGGTTGTAAAACAGAACGGCATGCGGGTCCGTATCCATGTCTACCACCACCTGCTTGCTGAAATCCGTGTAATAGTATTCCGCATTCAGGTTCAAGGTTTTGCCGAACAAGGGAATATAGGCGGAAGTGCTTGCGCCATAGTTCCAGGCCTCATCCTGGTCAAGACGTTTGGCGATGTCTATCCGGCGGCTGCTTGCCAGCAGGTAGTTATTCTCGGCCAGCACATGGTTCGTGCGGTATCCCTTTCCTGCCGAAAGACGGAAATGTACATACTCGTTGGGATTGTACTTCACATGGAAACGCGGAGTGACGAAATAGCCGTACTCGTTGCTATGGTCGCCGCGGATGCCACCCATCAGCACCAGTTTATCGTCCCAGTTGTAGGTGTACTGCACGTAGGCGCCGGGGACGGCTTCTTTGGTGAATTTCTTCGTCAAAGGCTGTGCGGCGTCATTGTCCAGGCGGTAGCGCTGGTCATAGGAGTCATAGTTGAAGCTCAGTCCGGCAGAAAGGCTTTGACGCTTGGTCAGTTCCGTCTCGAACAACAAGGAGGCATAAGCATTGTGCTGGTCCACATCGTAGATTTTCCGTCCGTACAAGGCATCCTGCTTGTGCAGGGAGCCGGAAAGAATCAATGCCAGGTTGGTGTTCTTCTCCTTATTGAATATATAGGCGTTCTTGGTGAAGGCTTCGTAGCGGTCGGTACCTATACTTATCTTATAAGGGTCTGCCAGGGACGTTTTACCATGGCTGACTTGCCCGCTGTTGCGGTCTTCCGTAAGCACTTTGATGCCTGCCTGGAAGACGTAGCGGTCGCCCATGTATGCCCAGCGGTTCCAGAGGTTGTACTGCTCCACACGGGGGATGTCGGCAAAGCCGTCGTCGTTGCTGTCGTGAGCTTTGGTCTCATTCTCGTAATGCGCCAGCAAAGAGGTGCTCCAACGTTTGGAGAGTTTCACCGTGGCATCGGCATTGGCTTCGTAACGGTTGGTGCTGCTGGCAAAGAGGTTGGCGGAAAACCAATCGGCTTCGGGCAACTGGGGTTTCTTGAATTCCACATTGATTTGTCCCGTGATGGCCTCATAGCCGTTCTTCACGGACGAACTGCCCTTGCTCACCTGAATACTCTGCATCCATGGCCCGGGTACATAACCCAGTCCGTAGGGGGCGGCAGAGCCGCGGTAGTTGGGGATATTCTCCGTCATCATCTGCACATACGTACCGGACAAGCCGAGAAGCTTGATTTGCTTGGCACCGGTGGCGGCGTCAGAGTAGGTGACGTCCACCGAGGGATTAGTCACAAAACTCTCTCCCAAATTACAGCAAGCGGCACGGCTCAACTCGGCGCTGCTTATCATATCTTCGTTCATCACACTGTTACGCAGCTTCATGGTGCCCAACTTACGGCTGACCACATTCACCTCGCTCAGTTCCACCCCTTCGCGCAAGACAATGTCGAGCGTCTCATTGCGGTTACTGACGTGTATCGTATCGTTCTCAAAACCGATAAAGCTGACTACAAGCATATGCTTGTCATTGGGTTTGGACAAGGAGAAAGTACCGTCCGCCGAAGTGGTGGTACCTTGGGTGGTTCCCTGCCAGAAGAGGTTGGCACCCGCAATCGGGTCGCCCAAATTATCCTTTACCGTTCCCTTTACCTGCGCCTGCAAGGCGGTGAAAGAGAACAGAAGGATGGCTATCAAACTATATTTCATTTCTGTTTTATACTTAAAGAAGTGATTAAAAAACAAACAGTTCCCTCCGGACAATTCATGTCATTGCCCCGTATAAAACAACACTAAATGAGAAGCGTGGAATAGAGCGCCAGATAATGACGCGAGCCGACGACATATGGCGGTGCCCCGAAATGCACTTCCGGAGTACAGGCCACTTGCGGCAAGGAGTAATCAAACAACGGCAGTTGCTCACAAAACAATGTAAGGGATGGCACGAACGAAGCAGACTCGTGTGCATACTTCACGAAATCCACCTTGTAGTAGACGGCTGTACAACCGGTATCCTTGCACGTTTGCCGTGAGGCACGATGTGTATTATGGCATTTGGAACAGCCGGAAGTGCAGCAGCTTTGTGTCGTCTCGCATACGGCACAGCAATACTGAACTACAGAAATCCCCACTCCGCTTATAATGATAAGGGAGGAAAAGAGTACAGCCAGTATGTAACGGAGTTCCTTCATAAGCGCTGCAAAGATAGAAAGTTTTAACCGTTTGCCGGAATTAATTTTTCCTTTTTTATGTGTGCAGTTCGTTAATAAGTTCTATATTTGTCGATAAAGTTTTTTGATTGATATGTTGATTTATAAACGAAATTCAATATGAAAAAGCAAACTGTCAGCCTACTTGTCCTTCTGCTTGCGGCAAGCGGCTTTTTCTTTTCCTGCGGTAACACCGTGAACAAAAACGCATACGCGTTGGAGTTCGACAGTATACAAGTAAACGAAACCGTACATCTCTTCGGAGACACAGCCAAGCCGGCCTGCAACCTCATCCTCAACGTTGCCTACGCCAGCCAGTCATCCGACGTAAGGCTGAAAGACAGTCTGAACACCTTCTTCCTCTCTGCCTGCTTCGGCGACAAGTACATGGCGATGACACCCGAAGAAGCTGTCAAGAAATATACGGAGAAATATGTCGGCGACTACCGCAATGACCTGGAGCCGATGTACAAGAAAGACGAGGAGGACAAGCAGGACGAGCAGAGCATAGGAGCCTGGTATTCCTATTATAAAGGAATCGAAAGCCATGTGCAGTTGTGCAATACCTTGATGCTGACCTACCGTATAGATTACAACGAATATACCGGCGGCGCACACGGCATCTATATGTCCACCTTCCTCAACCTCGACCTAAAGACCCTAAGCCCCATCCGCCTGGACGACCTCTTTGAAGGCGACTATAAGGAAGCGCTGACCGACTTGCTTTGGAAACAGCTGATGGCAGACAACAACGTCAGCACCCGCCAAGAGCTGGAGGACATGGGTTACGCCACCACCGGCGATCTGGAGCCCATCGAGAATTTCTATCTGGACCCAACGGGAATCACCTTCTATTATAATGTATATGAAATTGCCCCATACGTAATGGGAGCAACCAAAATCACGTTGTCTTATGAGGACATAGCCCATCTGATGAACGGTGAATTCATCACATTGAGCAGTGCTATAAAGGCAGACGGTGAATAGGAACTGTAATCAATTGTCTATCAACATAAAATTCACAATGGATTTAATACTCAAATATTTCCCGGACCTGACGGAAGAACAGAAACGGCAGTTTGCCGCACTCTACGACCTCTATCTGGACTGGAACTCTAAGATTAATGTCATTTCACGCAAAGATATAGAGAACTTGTACGAACACCATGTGCTGCACTCTCTGGGCATAGCCAAGGTAATCAGGTTCAGACCGGGGACACAAATTATGGACCTCGGCACGGGAGGAGGCTTTCCGGGAATCCCGCTTGCCATCCTTTTCCCCGAAGTACAATTCCATCTGGTGGACAGCATCGGAAAGAAAGTACGCGTAGCCTCCGAAATAGCCAACAGCATCGGGCTGAAAAACGTCACCTTCCGCCATGCCCGCGCAGAAGAGGAAAAAGGGAAGTTCGACTTTGTGGTGAGCCGTGCCGTGATGCCGCTGACAGACCTACTGAAGATTATCCGCAAGAACATCTCCTCCAAACAGCAGAATGCATTGCCCAACGGACTGATTTGCCTCAAGGGGGGCGAATTGGGGAACGAAACCATGCCCGTCAAGAACAAGACCACGTTGTGGGACCTGAAGGAGTTCTTTGAAGAGGAGTTCTTCGAGACAAAGAAAGTAGTATATGTAGGGGGATAAATCTAAATACATAATATGAAAATAAAGAGATTTGAGTTTAATATGTTCCCGGAGAACTGTTATGTGCTTTGGGACGAAACCAATGAAGCGGTCGTCATTGACCCGGGCTGTTTTTATGAAGAAGAAAAGCAGACCTTGAAAAACTTCATCATCAAGAATGGGCTGAATGTGAAACATCTGCTGAATACCCATCTGCATCTGGACCATATCTTCGGCAATCCTTTCATGCTGAAAGAGTTCGGATTGAAGGCCGAAGCCAACCAGGCCGATGAGTTCTGGATTGACGAAGCGCCGAAACAAAGCCGCATGTTCGGCTTCCAACTGCAGGAAGCCCCCGTGCCCCTGGGCACTTATCTGCACGATGGAGACATCATCACCTTCGGCAATACGGAACTGGAAGCCATCCATGTGCCGGGACACTCGCCGGGCAGCCTGGTGTACTACTGCGCGGCAGAGCACTGCATGTTCTCCGGCGACGTACTATTCCAGGGCAGCATCGGCCGTGCCGACCTTGCCGGCGGCAACTTCGACGAACTGATAGAGCATATTTGCAGCCGTCTGTTCATCCTGCCCAACGACACGATTGTCTATCCCGGACACGGAGCACCGACTACCATAGGAATAGAGAAAGCGGAGAATCCGTTCTTCCGGTAAATATACAGCAAACTTTTAAATCATTACAGCCATGAAAAACGACCTATTGGCCTACCGCCACATCGGCATCAGCGAAAAAGACGAGGAGAAGATGCTCCAAAAAATAGGAGTGAAAAGCCTGGACGAGCTGATTGATAAAACCATTCCTGCCAACATCCGCCTGAAAGAACCGCTGGCTCTGCCCAAGACAATGACGGAGTATGAATTCGGACAGCACATTGCAGGACTGGCTGCCAAAAACAAACTTTACACAACCTATATCGGTATGGGATGGTACAATACCATCACTCCTGCCGTTATCCAACGGAATGTATTCGAGAACCCCGTTTGGTACACTTCCTATACCCCCTATCAGACCGAAGTCTCACAAGGACGCCTGGAAGCCCTAATGAACTTCCAGACTGCCGCATGTGACCTCACCGGCATGCCCCTTGCCAACTGCTCCCTGCTGGACGAGGCAACCGCCGCCGCCGAAGCCGTGACGATGATGTACGCCCTGCGTCCGCGCGACATGCAGAAATCGGGTGCCAACGTGGTATTTGTAGACGAAGCCGTCTTCCCGCAGACACTGGCGGTAATGACTACCCGCGCCATTCCGCAAGGTATCGAGCTGCGTATAGGAAAATACCATGAAATGGAATTCACACCGGACATCTTCGCCTGCGTACTGCAATATCCCAACGCCGCCGGCAACGTGGAAGATTATCGCGCCTTCGTGGAAAAAGCCCATGCAGCCAACTGCAAAGTGGCCGTTGCCGCCGACATTCTGAGCCTCGCCCTGCTCACCCCTCCGGGAGAATGGGGAGCTGACATCGTCTTCGGAACCACACAACGGCTCGGTACCCCGATGTTCTATGGAGGGCCGTCGGCAGCCTACTTTGCCACCCGTGACGAGTACAAGCGCAATATGCCGGGACGCATCATCGGCTGGTCGAAAGACAAATACGGCAAGCTGTGCTACCGCATGGCGCTGCAAACCCGCGAGCAGCACATCAAGCGTGAAAAGGCAACTTCTAACATCTGTACCGCGCAGGCACTGCTGGCTACAATGGCAGGATTCTATGCCGTATATCACGGTCCGGAAGGCATCCGCACCATTGCAGAACGCATCCACAGCATTGCCGTATTCTTGGAAAAGAGCATCAACAGACTGGGATACAAGCAGGTCAATGTACAATATTTCGACACGCTCCGCTTTGCACTGCCCGACACCATTTCGGCACAGCAGATACGTACCATCGCCTTGAGCAAGGAAGTGAACCTGCGTTATTTCAAGAATGGGGACGTAGGTATGAGCATCGATGAGACTACGGACATCACTGCCGTCAACGTACTGCTCTCCATCTTTGCCATTGCCGCCGGAAGGGATTGGGAAAAGGCAAGCGACGTACCCATGGCAAGCAGCATCAGCGCGGAGATGAAACGCCAAAGCACCTATCTGACACATGAAGTATTCAACAAATACCATACGGAAACGGAGATGATGCGCTACATCAAGCGTCTCGACCGCAAGGACATCTCACTGGCACACTCCATGATTTCCCTCGGCTCGTGCACCATGAAGCTGAACGCTGCCGCAGAGATGCTGCCGCTCAGCCGTCCGGAATTCATGAACATGCATCCCCTGGTGCCCGAAGACCAGGCCGAAGGTTACCGCGAACTGATAAGCAACCTCAGTGAAGAGCTGAAAATAATTACCGGCTTTGCCGGCGTCAGCCTGCAACCAAACTCCGGTGCGGCAGGCGAATATGCCGGACTCCGCGTCATCCGCGCCTATCTGGAAAGCATCGGGCAAGGACACCGCAACAAGGTGCTGATACCGGCATCCGCACACGGCACCAACCCGGCATCCGCCATCCAAGCTGGCTTCACCACCGTGACCTGCGCCTGCGATGCACAAGGCAATGTGGATATGGCCGACTTGCGTGCCAAAGCGGAAGAAAACAAGGATGACCTCGCCGCCCTGATGATTACCTACCCTTCCACACACGGTATCTTTGAAACGGAAATAGTGGAAATCTGCCACATCATACATGCCTGCGGTGCGCAGGTATATATGGACGGTGCCAATATGAATGCCCAAGTAGGCTTGACGAATCCCGGCTTTATCGGTGCGGACGTCTGCCACTTGAATCTGCACAAGACGTTCGCCTCTCCTCACGGCGGCGGCGGACCGGGCGTAGGCCCCATCTGCGTGGCAGAGCATCTGGTTCCGTTCCTTCCGGGACACAAATTGTTCGGCAATGCAGCCAACCAGGTGTCCGGAGCCCCCTTCGGCAGTGCAGGTATCCTCCCCATTACTTATGGCTATATCCGCATGATGGGAACAGAAGGGCTGACACGGGCCACAAAGATAGCCATCCTCAGCGCCAACTACCTGGCAGCCTGCCTCAAGGATACATACGGCATCGTTTACCGCGGTGCTACCGGCTTCGTAGGACACGAAATGATATTGGAATGCCGTAAGGTGCACGAAGAGACGGGCATCAGCGAAAACGACATCGCCAAACGTCTGATGGACTACGGCTATCATGCCCCCACCCTCTCCTTCCCGGTACACGGCACGCTGATGATTGAACCGACGGAGAGCGAAAGCCTTGCCGAACTGGATAACTTCGTGCAGGTGATGCTGACCATCTGGGACGAGATTCAGGAAGTGAAGAACGGCGAAGCCGACAAGACGGACAACGTGCTGGTGAATGCCCCGCATCCCGAATACGAAGTGGTAGCCGATACGTGGGAGCACAGCTATACCCGCCAAAAGGCAGCCTACCCGATAGAAAGCGTACGCGAAAACAAGTTCTGGGTGAACGTGGCACGCGTGGATAATACGTTGGGAGACCGTAAACTGTTGCCTACATGCTATGGATGCTTCGACTGATGAAAAGAAAGCGTAACGGACTATTTTATAGTAAAAAAGAAGAAACCATCAATTCCATCTCCCATGGCATCGGCATTGCCATGGGAGTAATTGTAAGTACACTATTCCTGATAAAATGCTACCAAGCACAGAATCTTTGGGCAGCATTCGGTGTATGGCTCTATCTGTTCGGTATGGGCGGCTCCTATCTTGCCTCCACACTCTACCACTCCCTGAAACATCATAATCCGTGGAAACGACGCTTGCGGCATTGGGACCATGCAGCCATCTATTGGCACATTGCAGGCAGTTATTCCCCCATCACACTCATTGCATTGAGAGAGGACGGCGGTTGGAGCTGGGGACTTTTCGGCTTCGTCTGGCTATGCGCCATCATCGGTACTGTTGTCAGCTTCCGCAAGATGGAGGAGCACAGTTACGTGGAAACAGTGTGTTACATCCTGATGGGACTGTCCGTACTGGTAGTATTCAAGCAGCTTTTCGCCCTCTCCCCTACAGCCTGCTACTGGATTATTGCCGAAGGAGTATGCTACATCACGGGAGCTGCTTTCTACTCCTTGCGCAAGGCACGGTACATGCATTCGGTTTTCCATTTCTTTGTATTGGGCGGTTCAGCCTGCCACATGGTGGCTGTATGGGACATACTGGTGAAGATGCTGTAAGCAAACGACAAGCGCACAACTGCTAAAAGAAGTTAATAAGCATCTCTCCCCCTTGCTTTTCTCCATAACTTACCCTACGTTTGCAGTGTTGTACATCAGTACAACACCAATAAAGTTATGATAACGATAGAGAACACAAGCTACGGTTACAAGTCCAATCCACTTATTTTCAACAATATATCTTTGGAAATAGGAAACGGTATATATGGACTTCTGGGGGAAAACGGTGTAGGCAAAACGACGCTGATGCATCTCATCTGCGGACTACTCTTCCCCAAAAACGGAAAGTGCAGTATAGACGGAAGAAACACGGCGGAGAGACAGCCCGAAGGGTTGAACCGTTACTTCTTCCTGCCCGAAGAGTTGCAGATGCCAACCGAGAGTATCGCCAGCTTCGCTGCACGCCATTCCGTATTCTATCCACATTTCAATCAAGAAGAATTCGAGCTGAACCTGGAAGAACTGAAAATCGACCGGAAACAAAAACTCTCTTCCATCTCCTACGGACAACAGAAGAAGGCAATGCTGGCATACGCCTTTGCCCTGCATACTCCATACATCCTACTCGACGAACCGACAAACGGGCTGGACATCACCTCTCGCCAAGCCTTGAAGCGTATCATCAGCCGCAGCATGGACGATGAAAGCACGCTGCTCATCTCCACCCATCAGGCACACGATTTCGAGAACCTGCTGGACCACCTCATCATCCTTGGCAAAGGCGAAATATTACTGAACCGTTCGCTGGACGAAATCAGTAACCGGCTTCTCTTTGCCCGGACAAGCATTCTGCCGGAAGAAAGCATCTACAGCGAAGAGAATCTATCGGGTTATTTCTCCATCATTCCCAACGAGGACGGAGAAGAGAACACACCGGACATCGAGCTGCTGTATAAAGCGGTGCTGCAACAACCGGAAAAGATACAGAGCATGTTTCAATGAAAATCCATCATACAAACAGAACTATGAACGCAACTTTTAATCTGAAACGCTTCCTGCTACTGGAACAATATAAAAGGAATGAGACCGGCAGACACCTGCTTTGGTCAGCAGCCGTCGTATCGTTCATCTGCATCCTGTGCATTCTCTACGACATAAACCGCGGTGGAAGTTACTACGGCAAACAGACCTCTGCCACCGAATTCTCCCGCTACGTACTATGGTTTATCCTCATGGCCCCCTGCCTGCTGGAAACAAATTTCAGCAAACGCAGCTCCACTCTCGATATACTGCTGCCGGCATCGGCATTCGAGAAGTTCCTGCATATCTGGATAAAATACCTGCTGCTGCTTCCCCTATTCTGCGGTCTACTGATAGCCTGCCTCAAAGGTCTGCTGTCCTTAAGCGGCAGCGAGTTCCTGCAGTATTTCGCAACGCACATCACGATGTTCCGGATACACAACACCCAGATACTGACCTATGTAATCCTGCATGCTTCCGCCTTCATCGGCTACTTCGCCTTCAGCCGGCAAGTCCTGCTGAAAAGCTTTACCATCTTTGTAGGCTCCATTGCCGTCTGCATAGGAATTGTAACTTTTGTGGCCTCCCTCATGCCCGAAGCCAGAGCGGACGGATATTGGATGGATAACATTGCCACATGGCCCAACACCAACTATCCGTTGTCGGCCGGTGCACAAGCCATCGTGACTTTCTGCAATTATGCGGCTCCTATCAGTGTGCTGCTCGGTTCATGGGCATCGAGCTACTTCCTGCTCAAAGAAAAACAGCTTTAGCCTATGGACTTCAAGACCAACAAACCGATATACCAGCAGATTGTAGACTTCTGTTTCAGCAAGATTCTCACCCGCGAATGGCGGGCAGAAGAGCGGGTGGTATCCGTGAGGGAGCTCTCCACACAACTGGCAGTGAACTCGCGCACCGTGCTGAAGGCCTATGAATACCTCCAGACGGAGGACATCATCTACCCGGAACGGGGAATGGGGTTCTACCTCTCCAAAGATGCGGTGAAGAAAGTGATGCGAATACAGAAGAAAGAGTTTTTTGACAACCAGCTTGCCGACATGTTCCGCAGCATGGAGCTACTCGGCATCAGTATAGAAGAAATAACAGAACGATATAACAAACTTAAAAAAGACGGTTCATGAAGAGATACGCAAAGACTGCATTATGGATTACCTTCGGACTCCTCTTCGGACTTACGATTGTCAAAGTTTCGACACTGATGTACGAGATTTATTCCTTCATGCATTCCTAACTTTCATCGGACAGACGAGGAAAGTATAAACAACTGATATACAAGCTTCAGCATCTTCCCTTAGCAGGAAGAGTGACTTTTACATCCCTATCCAACAGTAACAGACTAATACAAACGATTATGAAAACCAAACTTTTTTTACTATTGCTTGCCCTCTCCGTACTCCGTACGCAGGCACAGAGCCTCTCCATCAAAGGACGCGTCACGGACGCCTCGCAAGAAGCAGTTATAGCCGCCAATGTGTCATTATGGACCATAGACTCTACTTTGGTGACCGGAGTAACCTCGGATGCACAAGGCAAGTTCGCCCTCCATAAAATCAAGGCAGGCGATTACCGCCTTTCCATCTCCTTCATCGGCCTCCAAAGTGAAAACATACTGCTGAAACTGAATAAAAGCCTCGACCTGGGCGATGTACAGTTGCAGGAAGATGCCGTGAGCCTCGGTGAAGTGACGGTATCTGCCAGCAATGTGCTGCAGCGGGTAGACCGGCAAATCATCCTGCCTTCCGAAAGCCAGCTCAAACGCTCGTTCGGTGCCTACGACCTGCTGAACAATCTCGGCATTGCCCGTCTGCAAGTGGACAATCTGAGCAACAGCATGAGCGTCAGCGGTGGCGGGTCCGTACAAACCCGTATCAACGGCATTAAAGTGACAGACAAGGAGATAGCGGCCGTCAGAGCCAAAGACGTACTGCGTGTGGAGTTCATCGAAGACCCCGGCAAGCAGTACGGAGACGATGAACTGGGCGCCGTAGTCAACATTATCCTGCGCCGCCGCGAAACGGGCGGTGTTGTGAACTTCCAACTCTCCGATTCGCCCCACACCCTATGGGGAGAGAATTTCCTGAGCGCGAAGTTCAATTACAAGAACTCCGAATGGGGCATCGACTACTTCAACAAGAACGGCAAGTATCACAGCCGCCTCGAATCCCATGAAACCTTCTATCTGGGCGACCGTACCATCGACCGCATCAAGGAAGGCATCGAAGACGAGTCTCCCTCCCTGAGCTTCATCAACAACCTAAATCTGACGTACAATCTAACGAAAGCGGACAAATATGTATTCAATGCCATCTTCCGTAACAACCTCAGCAATGCCCCCTACCAGAATGAACTGAACAAGATGTGGGCAGTGGGCAGCACGGAGTCCATCTATTCGTACGTCAACAACCACACATCCAGCTACTCTCCGGCGCTCGACCTTTACTTCCAGCATACCCTGCCCCATCAGCAGAGCATCCAGGTGAATGTAACGGGAACGCTCATCCATACCAAGAACAACCGGAAATACAAGGAGTACAAGGACGAGAACGCACCGCTGGCAGACATCCAGACATTAGTGGACGGCGACAAACGCTCCGTCATCGGCGAAGCCATTTATGAAAAGAACTTCAAGGAGGTGAAGCTGAGCGGCGGTGCCCGCCACTATCAGATGCGGACAGAGAATGAGTATAAAGGTTCCAACCCTACCACTTCGAAGATGGACCAGTCGCAGACATCCGCTTTCTTCGAGGTGCAAGGCAAGGTAAAGGACTTCAGCTATGCGGGCAGCGTAGGCATGACACGTGCCTGGTTCAAGGAGAGCGAGGAAGAGCATGCTTACTATACCTTCACGCCCACCGTGCGGTTGAGCTATAATCTGAAGAAGGCGGGATTCCTGCGCTACCGGTTCAACATCAGTCCTGCCATACCGTCGCTCGGCTCGCTGACTGATGTGGAGCAGGCGATGGACACGATACAGATAGTCCGCGGAAACCCGTTGCTGAAAACGTATCAACAGTTCACGAACTCCTTGTCTTACAGCTATTCGAAGAAGCAGTTCAATGCCAATCTGAGCGTACGCCACCAGTATTATGACAATCCCATCATGGAAAGCATCTTCGTGGAGGACGGCAAACTGATACTGAAGGATGAAAACCAGCGGTCGTTCCAAAGCCTGAATACGGAACTGATGGCCGGCATAAATGGCGCTACGCTGTTCGGGCTGAAAGATTTCCTGACGCTTTATGCTTCGGGAGGATATACGCGCAGTTGGTCGGAAGGCCTGAACTATAGCCATATGTACGATGAATTCTATTACAGCGTGATGGCACAAGTGCAATATAAAGACTTCTCGCTGCTCGGGCAGTTCCGGAAAGTGCAGAACAATTTCTTCGGCGAAACCATCAAGAAGAACGAAAACCAGACGGCATTCATGGCAATGTACACCCGGCAGAACCTTCAGGCGGGAATCGGTATTATGTTTCCCTTCACCAATAACTATAAAGTGGGAAAAGAAAGAATCAGCAAAGTGGCTCCTTTCCGTTCCGAGACATTCGTCAGGGAGACGGGACAGATGGTCGTGCTGCGCGTGGGTTATACATTCGAGTTCGGACGCAAGCACAAGGCAGGCAACAAGGGGCTGAACAACAGTGATACGGACAGCGGCATCATCAATATGCAGCGATAACCCATTTCCTCTGTGAAGAGGAAGCCCAACGGAGAGTGGCGGAATTATACGTTATTTTGCTTCATGTATGATTAATTACCTGACCGTCACCTCTCCTGCGGGTATCTCTGTTTAGCGGATGATGGTCACCGTACCTTCCTTCACCTTTTTCTCCTTCACCGGAGCATCGGCGGGAGCATATCCCAGGGCTGCGCAGCCATATACCTTATGGCTCTCGGGTACACCCAGCTTTGTCAAGAAAGCGCGGACATCGGGGTCGTCGCAGGTCTGCCCCAACTGGTTAATCCAGCAGGAACCGATGCCGAGGGACTTGGCTGCAAGGAAAATGTTCTCCAAGGCGCAAGCGCAATCCATAGCAGCCCACCATTGGGTAGGCTCGTTGGAGACAATGACCAGCGTGGGGGCATGATAGTAGCAGCAATAAGTCTGGCTATGTCCACGTTCCCGTGTATGAGGGTCGTCACTCTTGGCAAAGGCGCCTTTGATTTTATCATTCAACTCTTTCAGTACTTCCTTATTCTGAATGGCAGTGAAGTGCCACGTCTCCAAATGCATACCGTTGGGGGCATAAGTAGCCGCCTCAAGGATAAGATTCAAATCTTCTGCGGAAACCTGCTGTTCCATATAGGCACGGACGCTACGGCGTGCCTTGATAGTTTGTAATGTCTCGTTCATTTGTTTATTTGAGAATTGATAGTTGATAATGCACATCAGTACGTGTTCAGTGGGGCTGTTTCACCGTTTCACCAGCCCAATCTTTACATTCAACTTGAAGTACCAGACGCCGTTCTCGCGCTCCAAGAAGCCGTATTTATCTTTCTCTACGGCACCTTTCTCCAAACGCGTATTCTGATAGAGGAAATCTGCAAAGACCTGTGGACGGGATTTGTGGTAGCAAAGTACCTGCCCGCTGCCGTCCGTCAGGAAGATGCCTTCGACGGCAGAGTCCGTACCGTTATAAATTTTGGCAGGGCGCATGCCGAGGGCAAGTGCCAGCAGGAACTGCTTCATCTTGAACTCGTAGAAGCGGTGCTTGTTTATCAACTCGTCCTTTATCTTCAACGGATTCATCTCCTTGATGCGCTCCGTCAATTCGCTGATGCGGGTGATACCGTCCAAGTGCATCAAGCGTACCATCTCGGCAAGCATGCGGGGGAAGTGGAGGTCTATCATCAGCAAGTTGCAGCGGAACACGCGGTCGGCAACGTCGGCATACTTCAGCACGCCGCCCAGTCGCTCAATCATCATCATGCGTTCTGCCACTTCCGTAGGAGATTCCGGCAGGGCATTCACCTTGTTCACCGTGGGCACGGCAAACTTGACACCGCTTTGCTCCAGCTTCAGATTCGCCGTGCGCCCTCCGTCCAGCAACGGATTCATCGGGGTAAGGCGACAACGGACATTGAAGCCCGTTAGCGGAGCTTCGGGATGCCAGAAAACTACGGAGAAATCGGTACGGTCCTCCGTCTTTGCTTCCAGGTCGAAGATATTGACAGCATCCAGGAAAGCTTCCAAGCCTTCAGTCACTTCCACTTCCTCGCCCGAAACGTTCTTCAACAGATGCAGAACCAACTCTGCCGCATCACCAAAGTCTTCGCGGGGGAAACACAGTTCCTCCTTCTCGCCCGGAACAAACGAACCGTCCTTCCCGGTAGTTCCGCTGACAACGCGCACTTCCTGCGCTTCGATATAGTAACGGCGCGTACCGTCATGCTCTTCCCTCTGTATCAAGGCAACAGGCCAGCGCAGGGTTTCGTCTTTTTCAGCTTTCGGTGTACCCAGTGACACAGCTCCATCCGCCAGCAGGCGAAAGAAGGTGTAGAGCTCGCCCAGTTCTCTTTTTGTTGCACTAAATGCCATAAACTTTCTTTTGTTTAAAGGGGGGAGTCAGCCTTTCATAAGAAGTGGTACCGTTTCCGCAAAGAAAACAGTCTGTTCCTCATAGGAAAACAACTTGTTCCGTTAAAGGAAACGAACAACTTCCCTATTAAAAGGGGCTCTTATCCCATTTGTTGTATTATTCAAACCTTAATGTTTCTACTTTCTCCAACCGTGCCCGCAACTTCGGCATCATGGACTGACGGATGCGGAGCGTCATACGGCAGTCCATATCATACGACTGTTCCAGAATTTCCGGCTCCTCCTCCTTCACCACCCGCATCACATCGTTCATGAAGGGGTATTCGAAGAGGAAAGTCACCTCCTCATCTACCGTCTTTTCAATGATGGTGGCAGCGGCAATGGCTTCGGCGGCAGCAGCCTTATAAGCTACAATCAGTCCACTCGTACCCAACTTGATACCGCCGAAGTAGCGCACTACGATGACGAGAATATCCGTCAGTTCGTTGGAATTGATTTGTCCCAGAATCGGCTTGCCTGCCGTACCCGATGGCTCGCCGTTGTCGTTGGCACGGAAGTCCTTCCGCTCATGGCCCAACATGTAGGCGTAACACACGTGGCGGGCGTCGTAGTATTTCTTCTGGTAAGTTTCCAGATGCGCCTTCACCTCCTCTACTGTACGCACCGGCAGGGCAATAGCAATGAACTTGCTGCGCTTTTCAGTGTAAATGCCCTCGGAAGGGGCAACGATGGTTTTATACGTATCTTCGCTCATGCTGCAAAGATAATGCAAACTGAAGACAGAACTTTCATGCTTGCATGAAAAAAGTTATGTTGAAGTGCAGCTTATCTAAAGATAATGCAAAATCAAAAGCAGAAGAAATAAGCAAGCTGATTTCTGCCGAAAAGAGTTATCTTTGTACGAAGAATCAGATTTATAATCAAACAGAAAAAATGACAGACGGAATCAAGACATTGCACTATTCGGACCTCTTCCTGGCAATGTATTTCGAGGGAGGGAGAAGCTGCACGCACCGGAATCATTCGCACGTGCTGGTATATATGTACTCCGGTGAAATGGTTATCGATGAAAGAGGCAAAATCACTCGGCTGCATAAAGGAGACTGTGCCTTTATCCGTAAGGACTTTAGTGTGCAAATGACCAAACAAGCCTGGAATGGAGAGCAGTTCAAAGCCATTTTCCTGATGTTCACTCCCAAATTCCTGCGTGACTTTTACAGCAGGCTGAACCGGGACATCCTGCCTAAAGATGCCAAACGAGATAAAATAAGCTTGTACAAGCTACCTTCCAACCGCCCCGACATTGTAAGTCTGTTCGAATCCATGACACCCTATTTCGATTCGAGCATCCACCCGACTGAGGAGTTGCTGCAACTGAAAAGGATGGAGGGGATATACGTGTTGCTCAATACGAGTAAAAACCTGTATGCTTCCGTTTTTGATTTTGCAGACCCGTGGAAAATAGACATATTGGACTTTCTGGAACACAATTACATGAACGACATATCCATGGAAGAAATGGCCAATTATACCGGCCGCAGCCTATCCACGTTTAAACGCGATTTCAAAAAATGCAGCACACTCTCCCCACGGGAATGGCTGATACAGCGCCGTCTCGAAGCCGCCCGTGAGCTGATACGGAAAGGAGGGCGCAAAGTATCGGAAATCTGTTTTGAAGTAGGTTTCAAGAACCTCTCCCATTTCTCGAAAGCTTATAAAGCCACCTACGGTATTCCTCCGACAGAAGACATACAGCAGGAAGTGAGTCTCACATAGATTGCGGAACTTTTTCTATCCGTGGACTGCACGGCAAAGCATATTGAACCGTACAACAAAGCCATTGTAGCATAGCCTCCTTACATTTGTACCCGAAAAATGATTAGAGTGTATAACAATTTAAATCAAACGATTATGAAAAGTATTTTTGAAAAAGATTTATCGGGAGAGATGGTTTCACCCAACGAGCCGGGCTACAATGCATTAATTGAGGACATTTTCGCTACCATCAAGGTTGCCACAGAAATGAATACGGGTTACCGCACCCCCGAAGAGGTACACGGATATATGGGCAAGATTCTCGGTAAACCGCTTGAAGAAAGTACAACGGTGCTGCCACCACTCTACATCGACTACGGTAAGCCTATCACCATCGGAAAAGGGTGCTTCATCCAGCAATGCTGCACTTTCTTCGGTTGCGGCGGCATAACGATTGGCGATGAGGTATTTATCGGACCGAAAGTCAATCTGATTACAATCAACCACGACCCCGATCCGGAGAATCGCAGCGCTACCTATGGCCGTCCGATTACCATTGAGGATAAGGTATGGATAGGAATCAATTCGACCGTCCTCCCCGGAGTACGTATTGGCTACGGCGCAATTATCGGAGCGGGCAGTGTAGTGACCAAAGACGTTCCTCCTATGACTGTGGTAGCCGGGAATCCAGCCAGATTTATCAAAAAAATCAATAAACCACACCAAAAAGATTAAAGCAAATTCATGAAAAAGATAGTGATTGCCATCGATTCCTTCAAAGGATGTCTCACCTCGGCAGAAGCCGGAGAAGCTGCCGCCCAAGGGGTACATGCCGCATGTCCCGAATGCCGGACCATCGTGCTCCCCGTGGCCGACGGTGGAGAAGGCATGCTCGACGTCCTGCTTGCAGCCAGTAACGGAAAACGTATCACCGTCCGTGCCCACGACCCGTTGATGCAACCGTGCGATGCCAGTTACGGCATCTCCGGAGACGGCAATACCGCATTCATAGAGATGGCCGCCATCAGCGGACTGCCTCTGGTTCCTGCCGACAAAAGGAATCCGATGAAAACCACCACCTTCGGAACGGGCGAACTGATACGCGATGCCCTGGAACGGGGATGCCTCCGTTTCATCATCGGACTTGGAGGGAGCGCCACGAACGATGCCGGTCTGGGAATGCTGCAAGCATTGGAATTCCGTTTCTTCGATAAAGAAGGACACGAAGTGGGAAGCATGAAAAAAGGCATCGCCCTATGCGGTGCCCTTCTATCGGCAATCAGCTCCATTGACAGCTCTTCCGCCCATCCCGCACTGAAAAAGGCATGTTTCACGGCGGCGTGTGATGTACGCAATCCTTTCTTCGGTCCCAATGGAGCAGCCCACATATTCGCTCCCCAAAAAGGAGCAGACGCAGATATGGTAAAGGAACTGGATGTTGCTATGCAGCATCTTTCGGACGTCATATTCCACACTACCGGCAAAGACGTATCCTTGCATCCCGGTGCCGGTGCGGCAGGCGGCATGGGCGGCAGTCTCCACGCATTTTTGGATGCACAGTTGAAACCCGGCATAGAGCTTCTTTTGGAAACTCTGGACTTCGCAGAAAAGATTAAGGATGCCGACCTCCTCATCACTGGAGAAGGGAAATCGGACCGGCAGACTCTTATGGGGAAAGTGCCTTCGGGCATCTTGCAGGAAGCAAGAAGGCAACGTATTCCTGTCATCCTGCTGGCAGGAGCGATAGAGGATGCCGGGATACTGAATGCAGCCGGATTCCGGGGCGTATTCTCCATTACCCCCTCTCCCGTCTCTTTGGAGCAGGCCATGCAGCCTGAATTTGCTCAAGAAAATATCCGAAGGACAGTGGAGCAAATTTGCCGGATTTTCTTTTAACTCTCTCTAACTCCTTTAACATACCGATAGCACCAGATACCGACTACATCGGCAATCAGCCAGCCGATGGGGATGGACCACCAGATGCCTGTCACCCCAATCTCAGGTATCGAAGCAAACCAATAAGAAAGAACTACACGGGTGCCCAGCGACAGCACGGTCAGCACAACAGACATGCCCGGCATACGGATGGCCCGGTAGTATCCGTACAGCAAAAACAAGATGCCGATGCCACAGTAGAAAGCACCTTCAATGCGTAGGTACGCCACTCCCACCGCAATAATCTCCGTTTCGTCCGGACGGACAAAGATAAGTATCAACGGTTTGGCAAAGATGAAAACCAATACGGACACAAGGAGCGAAAAAACAACAGCCGTGACAAATGCACTGCGAACACCCCGGTGGATACGGTCGTAACGTCCGGCCCCGAAGTTCTGTGCAATAAAGGTGGAAAAGGCGTTCCCAAATTCCTGCACGGGCATATAGGCGAAAGAGTCAATCTTCACAGCTGCCGCAAAAGCTGCCATTACCGCTGTTCCAAAGCTGTTGACAAGTCCCTGTACCATCAGGATTCCCAGATTCATCACCGACTGTTGGACGCAAGTCAGTGTAGAGAAGGAAGCTATTTCCTTCAAGCAAGTACGGTCAAAACACATATCTTCATGATGCCATCGCAGTTCCGGACGCCTTCTGTAAGTATAAATGATGATGCCCAGAGCAGCTACTCCTTGAGCGAGGACAGTGGCCGCAGCCGCACCCTGAATCCCCCAATCCAGTTGTAGGATAAAAAACAAGTCGAGCGCTATATTCAGAACGACAGAAACTGCCAGAAACCAAAGCGGAGTGACAGAATCCCCTACTGCACGCAGCAGAGATGCGTAGAAGTTATAGATAAAGGTGAAAACTATACCGCAGAAGATTATCCACAAGTAGCTGCGCATCATGCCGTATATGTCTTGCGGGACCTGCAACAGCCGGAGAATAGGGTCGAGCCAGATAAAAACGGCTACATTCAGTATCAATGTCACGATACCTATCAGTACAAACGAACTGAATATGCTACGACGCAGTGCTACATGGTTTCCGGCACCATAATGTAAAGAGAACACAGTGCCACTGCCCATCGCCAGTCCCAGCAAAACGGATATAAGGAAAACCATCAATGTGTATGCCGAACCGACCGCCGCCAACGCCCCTGCACCAATGCATTGGCCTACAATGAGCGTATCTGCAATGTTGTAGCATTGCTGCAAAAAAGACCCTACCAGCATGGGTAGGGTAAAATGCAATAAAGTACCGGTTATGCCTCCTTGAGTGAGGTCTCCTTTCCGTAGCATCCTGCTTTTGTTTTTAAGAGTTTCATTTCCGGGTACAAAGATACAAAACCCTCCAACAAATCATCTGGACTCGACGAAGAAAGAGGCATGTAATAAAAAAAGCAGAGGGTTAACCTCTGCTCTCCATACTGTTTTTGTCAGGATTCAGAATCTTTACGACCTGACGAACATCTCTCTTGTCTGCATTACCGTAAAGGCCAATCTGTTGTCCGGGTACTGTTCCCTTTTCATGTTCTGCCTGGGACAATGCTACTTTCGGGTCAATATGCCCTGCTTTCTTATCTATATTCATACCTATTGAGTTTTTCTAAATTCTTATATGAGAACAAGATAAAAAAGCAAATTGTTCAGCAGTGTCACGAGATATTTAGTAATTCCACTTCAAATATCAGTGTGGAATACGCCGGAATGGGTCCACTGGTACGTGTACCGTATCCCATGGTGTAAGGGATATATACAATCCAACGACTTCCGGGATGCATTCGTAGCAAGGCAATCTGCCAGCCCTCAATCACTTCATTCAGACGAAAAGCCTCCGGACAATTCCGTTTCCACGAATTATCGAACTCACGCCCATTAATAAGCGTGCCTTTATAATGCACAGATACTACACTGTTGAGACGTGGTGTCGGACCGTCTCTGCCTTCCTCCAATACCCGATAAAGTATGCCGCAAGGCAATTCCTTGATTCCTTCTGCCGTACGCAACTGCTCCAGAAACTGTTCGTTCTGCAATTTATATTCTTCTTTTCTACTCATATTGACTTTTTCAATACTTTACAATAATTTGTGCACTGCTTTCTTGCAGTTCCGCATATCCTTTTCCGTCAGCTCAGGATGCTTCTTAGTACCTCCCCTCTCAATGGTTTTCACAATCTTGAAACCACTCCATTTCAGAATCTCCCTGAAAGCTTTCACCACACCGTGCGTCTGATTATAGAGAATATTGAAAGGATAAGGGGTAGTACAAGTGCTTACCACAATCGCTTTCTTGCCCTTATGAAGCGGAAGGGGCATTCCCCAGGAGTTCTCCCCCATCATACCGTAAACCATACGGTCGAAAAGCACTTTCACTTCTCCCGGCATGTTTCCCCAATAGCAAGGGGCACCGATTATCACTGCATCGGCTTCTTTCATAGACTGCAACACTCTCTGTGCCCCATCCTCGGGCAGACAACACTTCAATGAACTGCGACACTTCATGCAACCGATGCAGGGATGTACCTGCAACTGTGGAACGTCTATATAAACTGTTCCAACTCCGCAGCCTTCAAGTTCCTGCTTCATCAGCTCCAACATTTTCGACATGTTGCCATGACGACGAGGACTACCGTTAAGAATCAATACCTTCATTGCATACTCTCAATTTTTCGGCAAAGGTCGGCATTTTCTACATAATAACCTTACTTCTTGTTCAGTTTTAGTTCTGTAATAAAAGCCACTATCAGTCCGATTCCACCAACACCCAGCACACAAGCCCCATAAATAAGGGAAACAGTCTCCCTATACATCCAGTCTCTGTCCGCAGTAAAGTAATTGGGAATCGTCGCATAGCAGATAAGATAACCCAGCAATAACCCAAGTCCCATACCAGCCAACAGACATCCTATTTTCAGGGCAGAGAACGAAAAGCTACTTCCACGTAATTTAGGCGTATCCATCTGAGGGAGTAGTCCCCGCTCGTCCATCTTCTCAATCAGCATGATTCTTTCCTTCTTACAAACAAACAGCTCAAACAATTTGTAAACTCCTAAAGTAATGATTGTCATCACTGCAGGCACCATAATAAAATCCATCATATTCGTTTCAATTTAAATTAGTAATTTCGTTTCTTTGTACCCTTTAGACGCGGCAGTTTACATGAGGTTACACTTTTCCGGAAAAATATTTTTTCTTCCGAAAATCTGTAACCAACCAAACAAACTTGCGTCTAACAGACAAAATGAAAGACGACGAGAGACATATCATCCAGCGCATCTTGAGGGGAGAGACTGCTCTTTACGAGCATTTTCTCAACACATACGGCCAGCAGGTATTCATCCTGGTGGCCCGTATCGTCTCCAACCAGGAAGATGCCGAAGAACTGACCCAAGATGTCTTCCTGAAAGCCTTCCAGCATCTCTCGTCTTTCAAGGGCACCAGTTCTTTTTCGACGTGGATTTATTCGATTGCATATAATACGGCCATCTCGAGTGCACGGAAAAAGAAATTTGATACCTTTGTCATGGATGATACACTGCTTGCCAACATATCCGATACACAAGTAGATGAAGCCTTAAATGATGAAGGGGAAGAGCAAATTGCCAAATTGAACAGAGCCATGGAGCAACTCGATTCCGAGGAACAGGCACTGATAAGCCTGTTCTATTATGAAGAAAAAACATTGAATGAGGTCGCTCTCATCCTGGGACTGACGGAAAGCAACGCAAAAGTGAAGCTACACCGTATACGTAAAAAGATTTATGTGTTGATGAAACAAGAAAAAGTATGAACGAAGAACTAAAAGATAGAGGATTGAAAAAGGCGGTAAGAGAACAGACTACTTTCCGCCTGCCGTCCAATTTTACCTACCGCACCATGCAGAAGGTAGAAGAAGCCATACGTCTGCGCGAGAAGAAATCAGAAAGAAGAATTCTGCTTGCAACTATTGCCGCTGCTATCTTCTTGATAGGTGTCAGTGGGACAGGATTGGTTCTGTACTTCGGAGACAGCATCCGGGAAGCCTTTACGCCCACCACCCTCCCACAGTCAGAAAGTATCCAGATTCCTTGCTTTTATCTCCTACTGATTCTGACCATTCCGCTTTTCATCCTGTTTGACCGGTGGATGAGAAAACTGTATTTCAAACATCACACTCCTAAGCTTCCAGAGTTCTGAACGAAAAACGGGGATGTCTTTTAGTGGAAGACATCCCCGTTTCAGTTTATATCAATTCATTTAGTCCAGTTTATGAATCACCAGTCCCGAACGCAACTTCGGCTCAAACCAAGTTGTCTTGGGAGGCATGATGTTGCCCGTATCGGCGATGTCCATCAGCTGCTTCATGGAAACGGGATAGAGGGCCAATGCCACTTTCATCTCACCACTGTCCACCCGCTTCTTCAACTCTCCCAGACCACGGATGCCGCCTACAAAGTCAATACGCTTGTCGGAACGGAGGTCTTTGATGCCGAGTACTTCATCCAGTATCAGATTGGAGGAGATGGTTACATCCAGTACTCCAATGGGGTCGTTATCATTATAAGTACCCGGTTTGGCAGTAAGGCTGTACCACTTTCCGTTCAAATAGAGGGAGAAGTTATGCAGTTCGGACGGCTTATAGATGTCCTCACCTTTCTCCTCCACGATGAAATTCTTGCCCACAGCAGCCAGAAACTCTTCGGGAGTCATGCCGTTCAAGTCCTTCACCACCCGGTTATAGTCAATAATAGTCAACTGGTTGGCAGGGAAGCACACAGCCATGAAGTAGTTGTACTCTTCGTCACCACGGTGATTGGGATTTTGCTTGGCTTTCTCCGCACCCACCAAAGCGGCAGCGGCGCTGCGATGATGCCCATCGGCAATGTAGAGGGCGGGCATTTGGGCAAACTCTTGGGTAATGGCATCAATGTCCTCCTGCTTGTCTATAATCCAGAAGGTATGACCGAAACCGTCACCCGGAGCGATAAAGTCGTATACCGGTTTCCCCGCTGTATAACGGGAAATGACGGCATCCAGTGCAGCATTATCGGGATAGGCAAAGAACACGGGCTCAATGTTGGCATTGTTCACGCGGACATGCTTCATACGGTCCTCCTCTTTATCACGACGAGTCAACTCGTGCTTCTTGATAACACCGTTCATATAATCGGGAACATAGGCACCGACAACAAGACCGTACTGTGTCTTGCCGTTCATGGTCTGGGCATAGACGTAATAGTTTTCTTTATCATCCTGCACCAGCCAGCCTTTCTCTTGGAACATACGAAAGTTCTCTGCAGCTTTCCGATAAACACGTTCGTCATGTTCATCCGTACCGACGGGAAAATCTATTTCCGGCTTGATGATATGATATAGGGACTTCTCATTACCTTCCGCTTCTGCACGTGCTTCTGCAGAATTCAATACGTCGTAAGGACGGGACGCTACTTGTTCCACCAAATCCTGAGGGGGGCGAATCCCTTTAAAGGGTTTAATTATAGCCATAAGAGAGTGTTTTATATGGATTATTGAGGTTTCTTTTTCACAAAATATCTTATCAGATAAATAGCACTACTTAATATCAGTACAACAGATACGCCCTCGCAAAAGCCGAGGGCGAAATCTGACAATTCATTTCTGAATATACTACTTAATGAAAATATACCAGCACCTATTGCTAAATAAAGAACTGAACATTTATAGGTAGTCTTACTATTCATCTCATTTCCTGTTTACGCGGAACTTCTCGCAACCGTCTTTCAGGAAGCCTACAATCTGCTTGGCAGCGGCAATACCTGCGTTGATATTGGCTTCGGCAGTCTGGGCACCCATCTTTTTCGGTGTAGAGAAATAACGTCCGGCAAACTTGGCTGCAAATGTTTCATTGGCAGCAGGCATAATGTCGGTCATGTATTTCAAGTCGGTACGCTCTTCCATCAGCTGGATAAGCTCGGCTTCATTGATGACTTCCTTACGGGCTGTGTTCACCAGCAGTCCACCTTTCGGCATCTTGTTCACCAATGCATAATTGATGGAATTCTTCGTTTCGGCAGTTGCAGGAATATGCAGGGAAACGACATCGCAAGTAGAGTAAAGCTCTTCAGCAGAACCCACAGCCTTCACTCCATCCTTCTCGATTACTTCTTTCGGGCAGAAAGCGTCGAACGCATAAATCTCCATACCGAAGCCTTTGGCAATACGGGCTACGTTGCGCCCCACGTTACCATAAGCGTGGATACCCAGTTTCTTGCCCATCAGTTCCGTACCGGAAGTACCGTTATACATATTACGGACAGCCATCACCATCAAGCCGAAAGCCAACTCGGCCACAGCATTGGAGTTCTGTCCCGGAGTATTCATTACACATACATTGTGGGCAGTAGCTGCTTCCAGGTCCACATTGTCATAACCGGCACCGGCACGCACCACAATCTTCAGTTCCTTGGCGGCATCCAGCACTTCAGCATCAATGATGTCACTGCGGATAATGATAGCGTTGGCATCTTTCACAGCCTCCAGCAGCTTGGCTTTTTCACCATATTTTTCCAGCAACACGAGTTCGTAACCTGCTGCTTCTATTTCTCTACGGATACCGTCTACTGCCACTTTGGCAAACGGTTTGTCTGTTGCAACTAATACTTTCATAATTTCATGATATTAAAAAGACTCACCACAGATGACACAGATTATCACAGAGTTTAATCATAAAAACAATCTGTGCAAATCTGCGTAATCTGTGGTGAAAAACAATATTATTAATGAAGTTTCTCAAATTCCTGCATGCAGTCAATCAAAGCCTGCACACTTTCCTTCGGCATGGCATTGTAGCAGGATGCACGGAATCCACCTACAGAACGGTGTCCCTTGATACCTACCATACCTCTTTCGGTAGCGAACTTCAAGAAGTCAGCTTCCAATTCCTTGTATTCGGGAGCCATCACAAAGCAGATGTTCATGCGTGAACGGTCTTCTTTGGCAGCCGTACCTACAAACATTTTGTTACGGTCAATTTCGGCATACAGCATATCGGCCTTTTCGATGGCACGGCGTTCCATTTCCTTCACGCCACCCTCTGCCTTAATCCAGCGCAATGTCTGCAGGGCTGCATAGATGGGGACAACGGGAGGAGTATTGAACATAGAGCCGCTGTCCACATGCGTCTGATAGTTCAGCATGGTCGGAATATAGCGGGATACCTTACCCAGAGCGTCATTCTTCACGATGACGAATGTAACACCGGAAGGAGCCAGATTCTTCTGCGCACCACCATAGATACAGATATATTTGGACACGTCGATAGGACGGGAGAAAATATCAGAAGACATATCGGCCACCATCGGAACGTTTACGTCCAAATCCTCTTTCAGTTCCGTACCGTAGATTGTATTGTTGGTAGTGATGTGGAAATAGTCTGCATCAGCAGGCACTGTATAGTCCTTCGGAATATAGGTATAAGTAGATTCAGCGGAAGAAGCGACTTCAACTACTTCACCGAATGCCTTAGCTTCTTTCATGGCTTTCTTGGCCCATACACCCGTATTCAGGTAAGCAGCTTTCTTTTCAAGGAAGTTGAAGGGTACCATGCAGAATTCCAAACTGGCACCACCGCCCAAGAACAGTACCGAATATCCTTCGGGGATATTGAGCAATTCTTTGAATAATGCCACAGCTTCGTCCACAACGGGTTGGAAGTCTTTGGCACGGTGGCTGATTTCCATCAGTGAGAGGCCTGAGCCATTGAAATCAAGAATAGCTTGTGCCGTATTCTCAATCACCTCACGAGGAAGGATAGAAGGTCCTGCATTGAAATTATGCTTTTTCATTTGAAGTTTGTTTTGGTTATACAATTTCGTTCATTAATGTCTTTCGACTTTGCGAAATTACGGAAATATTTCTTCAAAACAAACCTTTCCTGATGAAATTCTATTTTTAAGCCGCATTTAGCTTACTTTTTAATGGTTTATACAAGATATATGCACCATTTTGTTATCCTTACTTATCAAGGATAATACTTTTAGAGAAACTAAAAGCAAGGCGGTTTCATTACTTCATATTCAAAAGAATAAGCGCAAATAAAATGAATATTTATAAGATAAATCACTTTGCTTCCTCGATAACAGTTTTCATTCCCTTGATTTTTTCACCGCGTACCAGCGTCAGCAATTGTTTCATTTTACTGCGGCGCACGGCTACAAAGGCATAGTGTTCCTTTACGTCCACCTGCCCGACGTCTTCACGCGCCATCCCTCCTTTTTTATACAAGAAGCCGACAATATCTATCTTGTTCAACTTATCCTTTTTCCCTTTACCTATATATAAGGTAGCCCATCGGGGCTTGGCCGGTTTGGGAAGCGTCTCCGGAAACTCGTACGTTTCGATGTCTTCAGAAATGTACTCGGGTACCCGCTCCTCGACATGCAGAACAAGATATGCATTTCCCGATGCCTCCCAGCGTGCCGTACGTCCATTACGGTGTGTATAGGCTTCCTCGTTTACGGGAGGATGGTAATGTACCACATTCTCAATACCCGGAATATCCAGTCCGCGGGCGGCAAGGTCGGTAGATATCAGTACGGCGCAACTGCCATTACGGAATTTGTAAAGCGCACGTTCGCGGTCGGGCTGCTCCATACCGCCATGGAACATGTCGCAAGGGAACTTCCTGGCTTGCAGGTACCCGGCAACACGCTCCACGCTTTCACGATAATTGCAGAATACCAAAGTGGAATGATAGCCGAGGGTACAAAGCAGGTTATAGAGGGTTTCCAGTTTGTCCTTCTCCGGAGAAACGACCTTATGCAGCCGCAGACGCGGAGCAAGGGCTTCCGGAGCAAGAAAATCAAGCTTCATGAGCCGGGAGCCGGAAGACGGGGAATCACCTCCTACTCCGGCAAATTGCGGTATTTCCTCTGCATCGGTGGCCGAGAGAAGCACACGCTTTTTCAGTGAGGGAAGCTGCCCGATAACCTCTGCCATCTCGTCATGGAAACCGAACTCAAGACACTTGTCGAATTCATCTATCACCAGAGTGACGACAGTGGCGGCATTGAAATTTTCTTTCCTCAAATGGTCGCTCATACGTCCCGGAGTACCGATAATGACGGCGGGATGAATGCCTTTCATTGTCCGGTGTTCTTCCATGGCAGGGCGTCCGCCATAGCAGCTCATAGCCTTGAAAGGAGTTCCCATGGACTTGAACACAGTTTCTATCTGCAAAGCCAATTCGCGTGAAGGTACTAGTACAAGAGCCTGCACACTTTGTATATCCGCTTTCAAGGTCTGTACCAGCGGAAGGAGGAAAGCCAGTGTCTTACCCGAACCGGTAGGCGAAAGAAGCACTAAATCTTGGGCTGATTGATAGGCTTCCTTAGCAGCCTCCTGCATCGGAGTAAGTTCTTGTATCTTCAAATTATGAAGTATATCCGAAAGTTCCATGAATATCTCTTTTTTTAATCAATATGCAAAGATACGGATAAGAAGTCAGTTTCCATCAAAACGAAAACAGCTTTTAAGAAAGCTACCTAAATCATGACATGCCCGTCATACTAAAAGGGGAGACTCTCCTTATAGTTTCTGAAGCTTTTACCAAGCCCAATCGTCAGCACTATAAGTAGCTTCTACAGTCTTCTCTATCTCATTAGGCAGGTTACAGAAGAAGTCGATACCGGTTTCGTACTCCAAATTTTTAATAGAAACGGCATAAACCATAAATTCATCTTTTCCAGGTTTTTCTGGCAATAATTCAGAATGAGGGACTAAAAAAGCGATAGTATGATAAACCCCTGCCTTCTCGCTCAACAGAGCCATGTAATAATAGCTGGGGCAAATGAGTCCGCCAAGTGTCAGCCCGTCGGCATTGGTGGTGGGATAAAGCCCGTCATTGGCTTTCTTCACACCTGTGAAATTGGTAAGCAAACGGTCAGTAGTACCACCTTTCACGACATAAAGTTTGTCGTATGTGCCATTGATGGTGGAACGTCCCCAAGTCTGCACCTGCTTCTCAAGAGCCGCCCAATACTTTTGATTGAAACTCCCTATCTGTGGCGAGATATTACTGTAGTAGAAGGTCTGCTTATTGGCACTTTTACTGTACACACGGTCTTCGCTGGCACAAAGATGCCCCTTGTCGTACCCATCGCTCTTATGCATGGATTCAGTCACCTCCACGCTGTTGTCAATATTGGGGTCGTCTTGATTCCACTCGTTGGCACGCTTCACGTTGTCTTGCGCAGTAATCGGGTCGAAACTGAATGCCACCCAAGCCGAATGCTTCTTGGAAGCGATGTATTCCAAAGAGAAATTGAGTACCTGCCCGGCACCTTCCTCATCAGACACGCCTGCATAGTATTCAATATATTGATTGGTTGCATTGAGAGCTGGGATTTCAAGATTGTCTGCTTTATTGTTATCAGCAATATTGGCATTTTTCACATCTATATCCTCAGAAGCCACATACTCTATGCCCACTTCATTACCGTGAATATAGGCCACGCGGAGCTTGCCCATCTGATAATGATTGTAGCGGTTGAAACGCACCCAATAGCACGTAGAGGGTTTCACCTCAACGCTTTCGCTGAAAGCATCGGCAGACGGAACAACAGTAAGCCCTTCCAGCGACTCACTATTAACAGGAGCAAATGCGTAATTACGCCCGGTAAAAGCTTTGGACTGGATATAGAAAGGGGTGCCGATAGCCTTGGGCTTATACACGTTGAAACCATTGTCGCTCGACTCATAGCCCTTCATCACGTAAGTATCCGAACCCTGCTCGGTAGGTATTATCTCGGGAATGAGCGAAGCCTCTGAAGAATCATCACATCCAGCCAGCCAAATTCCGACCAGCAAAAGAAATAAGTAAGACAGTTTTTTCATCTATGTTTCTAAATTTGATTTTACGATACTAAGAATGCAAATGTGGTAATGGACAGTAAAGTCCATTACCACATTGTCTATTGCACAACCTCAGGAATTATTCCTTCACCACAAAGTTACTCATGTAGAATGTAGGAGCAAATCCAGGATCAGTATTACTTGCATAACGGAATGCCACATATACTTTCTTGCCCACATAGTCAGCCATGGAAGTACGCATTTCGATCTCTTTAGAGCTTGTAGGCCACTCGAACGACAACGGATCACTCCAAGCCGCTCCCTGCAATGCTGCAATCTTCTCTTCCTCAGTAGCAGTAGAAGCCGCAGGGATATAATTTTCGGACACATGTACAGACACTGCGTTCTCAATTTTGCCTCCATACAAATAGTCTGCCGAAGCAGTGAATACCATCTGTGGGGCAATAGCTTCGGTAAGATCTACCTCACCGGTTACAAGCCATGCCTCCGTATCGCGGTTACGCTGATAATAACCGCTTGCCTTGATACGGGTATAACCTGCACCTGCACTCCATACATAATTCATGCCATCAAGCTTCACATTCACAATCTGGGCATCGTTATGAAGTTCACCAGCAAAGTCATTGCTATAATACTCTTTTGCTTCCATCCATTTGCCGTCAGTCTTCAGGAATGCCATTTCAGCAGTTTCCGTTTCGGTATTCTTCTTCACCCATGCAGTGCCATCGAAGCCATATTCATCGGCCATCACATCATACTCCTTATTTCCGAAATAAACTACTGCCTTGACATCCCCGCTCTGTGCGTAAGGGAATGCATTCTTCAGATAAACGGGCAATACGGCATCAGCATCGCTCAAATAGTCCGAACCGGTAGAAACATAATCGGCAGGTTGCATCACACGGATACCGATACTTGCGCTTTCTTCGTAGGCAGTCCAAGCCGAACCGTCATACTGGTAGAGAGCAGAAGCATTTGGCTTCACGTCTGATGCACGGGTAACGGCACGAGCAGGCATTTCAGCTTCTGATTCAGGAATCTCCTTATAAATATCCACACCCTCATAATACCCTGATACGGTACTTGTAAGTGACATATTCTTAAACTCTACAGTAGGCGCACACTCTGTAGTACTCTTATAACGGAAAGCAATGGCTATCTTCTTGCCCTCGTAAGCACTCAGGTCAATATCACCGGAATTTACATAATTCCAATTCTTGCCTTCCGGCCATTGAGGTACATTCAGAGCCTTCCATTCAGCAGTAGCCACATCATCCACATAATCTTCCGAAGCCAGCAATTCAATAAAATCAGCACGATTGTTACCATTCAAGAAATTAATGGCAATATCTACCTTAAGAAGAGGAGCCTTCGCTTTTGCTAAATCTATAATAGGAGAAACCACCCATGCTTCCGATTCAAAATCGCTATCTCCTACATGAGCACTACCCTTCCAACCATATTTACCATCCACCTTCCATACATTAGTTAACGTGCCGGTAAGTTTCACATTTTGAGTAGTGAAACCGCCCTCGTTTCCATTGAACGACTCATTCATATAAATGCCCAACGTAGCATTCGGATAAGAACCGTATGAATAAGAGTTTCCTTTTTCATAGAAATTCAGCTTGATGATTTTGTCCTTTTCCACATTTTTTACATCAAATGCCTTACGGTCATAGTTGTAAGCAAAGCTCCAATCCCCACCCTCGGGTATGGAAGTACCGATGTTGAAACTGTTAAACGTACCACTCTGATAAATGAACTTGCCATCCGGACGTTGCATAGTGAAACCTTTTTCCGTAGGAGTAAGTGTCATGATATGATTGGACACATCGCTGGTGATGAAACCATCCGCAATCTCTACCGGTTCACCCTCCATATAACCATACGTCTTATCCGGGTCTTTGAACTGACCGAAAGGAATCCAAGTATTGTCCTTCGTCGGAGCCACAATGACATAATTACCTCCTTCGGCATCAATAGAAGTTACTTTCTGGTATACCATTTTCACTGCACCGCCGCCTGTACTGGGCTCGGTCTCCGACCAAGCGTAATTCACTTGGCACACATCTCCCGTCTTCGGGTTCTTGATACCTTCCTTCAACAAAGCAGGAAGCTTCTTCAACGTAGAAGGGGTGAGATATTTCACTACCATGCTTTCCCCCCATACTGTAGCGTAATTATCAGAAGTAAGATCGAAAGTCTGAGCTTCGTTTATCTTCGAGAGATATTCAGGTTGCTCCTTGCCGATATTGTACTGCACCAGCACCTTGGAACCATCTGACAGATATGCGTAGAGCGAATCGACAAATGCAGGCAGATAATCTTCAGGAGCTACCATATCAGTAAACATCTTGGTTTTACCCAGCTGGTTCAATGCCGTAAGATAAGTCTGCCCCTCGGGATCCTTGGCGAGAGCTATCCCTTGGTTCTTCGGCATAGAAGCTATTTTGCCATAATGGGCATCAGCCAATACGAGGGTATCGGTACTGACATCCGTGATGGTTTCTTTTTCATCAAATCCGGGGAAATTATCCTCGTTATAATCGCAGGCCCCAAGTGCAAACAGCGAAGCCAGTGCGGTTCCTAATAATATATGTTTTTTCATAAATATGTTCGCTTAGAAATTCAACTTCAATCTTACAGTATAAGTACGTCCCCAACCATAGATAACACGTGTGGCCGTCTCCCAGTCATGGTTACTTCCATCGCGTGCATCGGCTATGTACTCTTGGTTGAACAAGTTGTTCACATTGCCGCTCAGTGTAGCACGAATCTTACCGAAGTCAAAGGTATATCCTGCACTTACATCAAATGTGCTCCATGAAGGAATCTCCCAAGGTTTTTCCACCACGTAAGCCTCTTTTTGAGTGGCTTGGCTCGCATCAATGTCATAATCGGCATAATTGCGTGCAAAGAAGTTCCAGTCTGCATTAAGACGCAAGCCTTTCATTGGGCGGAATGTCACTCCCAAAGCAGCTGTAGTCTGAGCAGAACCGCCCACCTGTACATTATCCATTTCAATGGTATACTTGTACTGATCTACATTACTCATATCTGTCACCACTTCACCACGGCTATTCGCCATAATCTGGCCTTCAGTATTCATCATGAAGCCTTTCGCTGTCCCATTCCAGCGCCAGTCTCCCCAAGAGAACATACCGTTAACTTCCATCCAGCGGAAAGGCTTGGCAATAAAGTCAAGCTCTATACCCATGTGGTTAGCCTGCGCACCGGTCATGTTCATTGTCCAACGCTGGGAAGCCCCGTTTACGTCTTCATAGGATCCGGTATCATATAAAGCCTTGTCTTTCCACATAGTATAATAGGCGTTTACATTGGCTGAAAAATACTGGCTACGATATCCATAACCTAATTCGAAAGAGTAAACTTTCTCATTCTTAGCATCGGGATTACGCTCATGTGAACTCTGAGAATTGATGAAGGTATTATCAAAAATAGGAGCACGGCTGATAAATCCGGTATTGAAGAATACGTTATTGTAATCATCAAGGTTGTAATTCAAACCAGCTTTCACATTGCCTCCCAAATAATGCTTCTTCGAAGACAGCTGTTTGTCACCACTATAATAAAAACGGTCTTTACGCCAATAACTGGTATTTGTAAGACCACCTGAAACAAATGCACTCACTTTATCTTTATTATACTCCAATTGGGCAAAACCACCTTCGTACATCACAAAACCGTCGTAGTCACGACGAATCACATCTCCTACTCCCAACTTCTGGTTTACCCAGGAGGTGACTCCACCATTCACACTATTCTCAGCCAATACACTCTTACGGTTATAAGAGTCTACATAATACTGCCCTCCAAAAAGATCGGTAATGACATTCTTGTGCAAACCTTTATAATAGCGGAAGTCAATACCACCATAGAAATCAAAGTAATCACCAAACTTAGTGGTATAAGTAGAAATCAATCCTGTCCAGAAATGGTCGTTCGAGGCTTTGTTCATAATCATCAGCGAACCTTTATAACCGGGCATTCCACTCACATTCACCGGATTAGTATAGTTATCTGCATTAAGCTTATCCACAGCATCATAATCAAAAGTACCATCAGGACAACGGAACTGAGTGTTCACCGTACCATCACTGGCCGTACCGTACCAAGAGCTGGTGTACCCCGTTACCCCCGTACCACTATAGCCCGCACCAGTACCGATAGACATATAAGCTGCTGTACTGAGGCTTGACTTATGGTTGATTTGCCACAAATGATTAAGAGACATCTGGGGCTTATGGTATTCGTTACGTGAAGAGTTCATCACTTGTCCATTGCGATAACCGAAAGTAGAGTTGTAACGATAGGGACTTTCCTCACCCATCCATTGTTTTACACGCTGATACTCCTTGATATTCAAACCATTTGCCATATTACGCTGATTATGCCACTGAGGTGCTCCAAAAGCTGTAAATGAAAGTTGATGGTTGTCATTGATACGTTTTGCAATACTCATGAACCAAGTGTAGGCCTCGGATTCCGTACCTTGAATATAACCGTCGCGTTTATCTCTGGCACCCAATAAAGTAAAGGCCCAACCATCTTTTGTCAGACCGGAAGAGACACTGAACATCACTTTACTGTAGCCGTCATTACCCATGCCGTAAGAGATGAAGCCGCCTTTCTTGGCATCAGTAGTCTTGGTTATAATGTTTTGTGAGCCACCTACTGAAGGAGTTGACACCTTGCTGGCACCAAGTCCACGTTGTACCTGAATACTGCTGGCCACATCAATCAAACCACCCCAGTTACTCATGTATACTTTCTGGTTTTCCATTCCGTTCATGGGTACACCGTTAATCATCATAGCCACATATTCTGACTTAAAACCACGAATCTTTATGTTGGAATCACCAAAGCCACCTCCCTCATTAGAAGCATAAACACCCGGAGTAGATTTCAAGATTTGCGGTAACTCCTGAGAACCTATCTTATCTTCAATAAATACGGGGTCGACAGTAGATACTGCAACCGGAGTCTTGCGTGCCACAGCAATAGACGATGTAATCACTACGTCCTTCAGCATCACAGCATCCGGTTCCATTGGGATAGCACCCAAATCCACAGAAGCGCCCTTCTGCGTAATCTTCTTCTTCTGGTCTTTATACCCCACATACTTGAATAGCAATGTCGCATTCGAAGCAACGCTTTGCTTGAAATAGCCATCAATGTCGGTCACCGATCCTTGTGTAGTACCTTCCACCATGACGGCGGCACCCACTAACGGTTCACCTGTTTCTGAATCAACAAGCTGACCTCTCACTGTAGTCTGAGCAAATGCAGCGGCACTGAATACCGACAACACTGCAACCAACAGGAATTGAATTAGATGTTTTCTCATAATTCTGTTTTTTGTTAATAGATAGTGTTAATTAAACATTAATTTATGTTTTAAGTCGCAAATATAACTAATAAAAACGAGATTAATGTTATATTTATGTTACATTTTTTGAAGGTAGAAAGGCTTTTTTGAGATATTTTTAAACAAAAAAAGCCCTGCATTCTACAGCAGGGCTTTCGTATTGTCAACAAGTAAAAGAATATACTTTCAAATTCGCACTGAAATCAGTCATTCATGAGCTTTCTATAACGTACACGGGTGGGTTCTTCTTTCCCAAGACGTTTCTGTTTATTTTCCTCATATTCGGAATAAGAGCCCTCAAAGAAGAACACATTGGAGTCTCCTTCGAAAGCGAGGATATGCGTACAGATACGGTCGAGGAACCAACGGTCGTGACTGATGACCACGGCACATCCGGCAAAGTCCTCCAAACCTTCTTCGAGAGCACGGAGCGTATTCACGTCGATGTCGTTGGTGGGCTCGTCCAGCAACAGTACATTACCTTCTTCCTTTAGGCAGAGCGCCAGGTGCAGACGGTTGCGCTCACCACCGGAAAGCACCCCGCAGAGCTTTTCTTGGTCGGCGCCGGAGAAGTTGAAACGGGACAGATAGGCGCGTGCATTGATGTCGCGTCCACCCATGCGAATTAGGTCGTTTCCACCGGAGATGACTTGATATACGCTCTTGTTGGGGTCGATATCCTTGTGCTGCTGGTCCACGTAGGCCACCTTTACGGTCTCCCCTACCTCAAACTCGCCTTTATCTGCCTTTTCCAGCCCCATGATAAGGCGGAAAAGCGTGGTCTTACCGGCACCGTTAGGGCCGATGATACCCACGATTCCGTTGGGCGGAAGCATGAAGTTGAGGTCATCGAACAGCAGTTTGTCGCCAAACGCTTTTGCCACATGCTTGGCTTCAATCACTTTATTACCCAGACGGGGACCGTTCGGGATAAAGATTTCCAGCTTCTCTTCCTTCTCCTTCACGTCCTCGTTCAGCAATTTGTCGTAGGAGTTCAAACGTGCTTTACCCTTTGCCTGGCGGGCCTTGGGAGCCATACGCACCCACTCCAACTCACGTTCCAGCGTCTTGCGGCGCTTGCTGGCAGTCTTTTCCTCCTGCTCCATACGCTTGGTCTTCTGTTCCAGCCAGCTGGAGTAGTTACCCTTCCAGGGAATGCCTTCACCACGGTCCAGCTCAAGAATCCAGCCGGCAACGTGGTCGAGGAAGTAACGGTCGTGCGTTACGGCAATCACCGTACCCTCGTACTGCTGCAAGTGTTGTTCCAGCCAGTCAATGGATTCGGCATCGAGGTGGTTGGTGGGCTCGTCAAGGAGAAGCACGTCAGGCTTCTGCAACAATAGGCGGCAGAGAGCCACACGACGGCGTTCACCACCGGAAAGATGTTCTACGGACTGGTCTTCGGGCGGACAACGGAGGGCGTCCATGGCGCGCTCCAGCTTGCTGTCGAGGTTCCAGGCATCGGTCGCGTCAATGATGTCCTGCAACTCGGCCTGGCGGGAGAAGAGCTTGTCCATCTTGTCCTGGTCCTCATAATATTCGGGCAAGCCAAACTTCTGATTGATTTCCTCGTATTCTGCCAGCGCGTCCACAATAGGCTGCACGCCTTCCATTACAATTTCCTTTACGGTCTTGGTGGGGTCGAGGTACGGTTCCTGGGCCAGATACCCCACAGAATATCCCGGCGAGAACACCACTTCGCCCTGATAGGACTTATCCAATCCGGCGATAATCTTCAGCAGGGTCGATTTACCCGAACCGTTCAGACCGATGATACCGATTTTTGCCCCGTAGAAGAACGAGAGGTAAATGTTCTTCAGTACCTGCTTGTTGTTCTGCTGAATGGTTTTATTCAGCCCAACCATAGAAAAGATAATCTTTTTATCGTCTACTGTTGCCATGTATTTAATGATTAATGTTCAGTGATAATGATTAATATCAAGGATTGATGGGGACAAAGATAAGAAAAAAGATGATATTATTTTGCAATTTTCAAAAAAGTATCTATCTTTGCATCCGCTTAACAGCAATGAAGGATTGAATCGCTAGCTCAGCAGGTAGAGCACAACACTTTTAATGTTGGGGTCTTGGGTTCGAGCCCCAAGCGGTTCACATAGAAACAAAGCCAGAAGGCGACAAAAAGAAAAAAGTCCTACAATATCAATGTATTGTGGGACTTTTTTTATGTTTCCATCTTACCTGAAAGTCCCAAAAGGGTACGAAAAGAAAAGTTGGACATCCAAACAGTGGTACAATTGGTACAGTGGGTACAGCGCCTCTTCTGCTTCACACACATGCGCTTATGTACATTACTTCATAACGCGTACATTATTTATATACATGCGTGTGTGAGATAGAAGAGACGCTGTACCCACTGTACCAACTGTACCCATAAACCTCACCTTTACGCCGCTCAAGTTCACCTTTACACGGCCCAACCTCACCTTTGCTTATGTCACTTCACCTCTTCCAGATAAAGCACACGGCTCGAATAGTCGTTCTGCTTGTGATAGTCCACCTTATGGTTGTAGGGAATCTCCAGCCCGTTTGCCATGAGGTAGGCACCACTGAAACTCTTTCCTTCGTAGTTCAAGGGAACATTATCTATACGGTTCAGCTCATGTACCCGGTATTGCTTGTCAGCACAGAGACCGGCCATCTTCACACGCGGCAGGTGCTGGTTACAGAAATGTTCCGTCTTCCACCAATAGAAAACTGCCTTGTCCTTCTCCGGAGCCACGTACATCAGAGAAGCCACACCTTGCTTGTCATAAGGAGAGAGCAGGCGGTAAATGTCTCCCAACTGTACTACGGGACGGATGGTCTTGTACTCGGCAATGGCATTCTTGCAAAGAGCCTTTTCTTCTTCCGTCATATTTTTGGGCTGGATTTCCATACCCAAACGACCACTCATGGCAACGTCTATCCGATATTTCAGAGGAATGGTGCGGAACGTCTGATGATTGGGGGCAGCACTGATATGCGATGCCATAGCGATGGCGGGGAAGAAATAGGAAGTTCCCCACTGCATATAGACACGCTGAAGGGCATCAGTATTGTCACTCACCCAGAATTCATCAAAGTAAGGCAGCACTCCGTAGTTGGCACGACCGCCGCCACTGGCACATGCCTGGATGGTAAGGTCGGGATATTTGGCACGGATGCGCTGGCAGATTTTCTCGAAGCCGCGGTGGAATTCGATGTACATGTGGCTCTGATTATCCTTCGTCAGATATTGCGAACCGTGGTTCTGGACAGACATATTGGCGTCCCACTTGATGTAATCTATTTCAGGATAAGAGGTCATCAGGTTGTCTACCACACCGAAAACGAAGTCCTGCACGGCAGGATTGGCAAGGTCAAGCACTACCTGCGTGCCGCCGCGTCCCAACACAACGTCACGTTCGGAAGCTTTAAGTACCCAGTCGGGATGCTTCTCGTAGAGTTCGCTGGTAGTGTTCGCCATCTCCGGCTCAATCCAGATGCCAAACTTGACGCCATGTTTCTTGGCATCACTCAGCAAGCCTCCAATGCCGTTCGGAAGCTTGTTCTTGTCCACCACCCAGTCGCCGAGTGATGAGCTGTCGTTCTTACGGGGATACTTGTCGCCAAACCAGCCATCGTCCATCACGAACAACTCGCCACCCATGGAGGCAATGTCCGCCATCATTTGATCCATACCTTGCTGGTTGATGTCAAAGTACACGCCTTCCCAACTATTCAAAAGAATCTTGCGGGGGGTAGTGCCGTGCGCCAGTTTGTGCAGGCGTGCCCAGCGATGGAAGTTACGGCTGGCCGCCACTCAAGCCTTCATTACTATAAGTCAGGGCAAGTTCGGGAGTGCGGAAAAGTTCGTCCTTCTTCAAGGAATAAGTAGAGTTCTCTTCGTTGATTCCGGCAAAGAAATGGTGGTATTCATCATCGTGTGTCTCAATGCGGAGTTTGTAGTTGCCGCTGTAACAGAGGGCTGCACCAATCACGTTGCCCGTGTTCTCCTGCGGACGACCGTCGAGGGAGAACATCACTTCGGCATGGTCAGTATGGGAATTGCGCACACCGTCCTTATTCTTGATAACCTTCATGCCCGGAGTGAGAGGTTCCTGCGTCAAAACCCCTTCATTGGCCCAGGAACCGGAGAGATGGGACAGCCATACATCGCCGCGGCGGATGGGCAGATAGCCGGAGGCAAACTGATTGAGCACCACCGGCTTCTTCTCCTGATGGGAGATTTCAGTCCAGGATTCTATCACGTCGGCATCCTGCCAGGCACGGTAACAGACGTTGACGAAGAAGGGATACACCTTATCCTTCAGTGCCACGACAGTCGTCACGGCATTCCCTTCCTTTTCGGTAGTCACGTTCAATACTTCGAGCTGGAGGGTCATGTTACCGTCGGCATGCTTCACAGCGAGGGCCGTCTCCACGGGAGCATTCAATCCATATTCGGGATAGGCTGCATGGTTCGCTTCTGCCGCAGAGATATTCTGCAAGTCGGCTTCAGAAAGTCTGTTACCATAATACAAGTGTCTCAGTGTACCGCCTTCAGGAACCGAAAGCACCAAAGAGGTTTTCGGAGTGGATACACATACGTTTTGAGCCAACAAACTGCCGGTCAGCAGCAGTGCTCCAAAGAGAAAATTTGTTCGTTTCTTGAAATTCATGCTTTTCTTGTTTAGATTCTATATTCATTTAGCTGTGAGCAAATGTAGGCGTTTCCCCGAAGATAAAATAGTATCATTTTATCATATCCTTATACAAATTCTATTTCCGGCTGACAATTGTCCCCGTGGCTTGGTTGGCAGGCATCACCAGCACTTCCGCAATCTGGATATGCTCGGGGACGGCAGCGGCGAAATAGACCACTTCGGCTATATCGTCGCCGGTCAGCGGGCGTATACCTTTATATACATTATCGGCCGCCTCCCGGTTACCACGGAAACGGACGACGGAGAAATTGGTTTCCACCAACCCCGGCTTGATATTCGTTACGCGTATCGGGGTATCCACCAGGTCGATGCGGAGTCCGTCGGAAAGGGCCTTGACGGCAGCCTTGCAGGCACAGTACACACTGCCTCCCGGATAAGCGTAATCTCCGGCAATGGACCCCATATTGATAACGTGACCACGGCCTCGCTCCACCATACCGGGAACCACGAGGCGGGTCATGGCAAGCAAGGCTTTCACGTTAGTGTCGATGACAATGTCCCATTCATCCAGGTTACCTTCATGTTCCTTGTCCACCCCAATGACGAGTCCGGCATTGTTCACCAGTATGTCTACCGCCTTCCATTCCTCCGGAAGGGATTCGAGGGCGGCACGGGCAGCCTGCCGGTCGCGGACATCGAAAGGAAGCAGATACACATCGGCTCCATATTTCTCCAACAATTCTTTCTTTACAGCATTCAGTTTCTCCACATTACGGCCATTGAGTATAAGCCGGTAACCGTTCATGGCAAATTTACGCGCGCAGCCTTCCCCTATTCCCGAGGAGGCTCCGGTGATGAGTACAATCTTCTTTTCCATCATGTTATTAAGTTTTAATATCAATACTGCCAACAAAGGTATTACTTATTATTTTAACTTCATAGGAATAATGAATTTTAGAGTAAGGCGAAAAATCCCGATAAATTATGTAACTTTGCACCCGCTTTTTGAAAGCCCGAGAAACTGTTTTGATTTTATTTCAGCTTTCTTCTGAGATTTGTTTAATTCGTTTGGATAAAGTAAAAGACGCTTATGCAAAAGTCCGATTGCATCATCGGTGTGGAGCACGTATCGAAATTTTTCGGAGATAAGGCCGTGCTGAATGATGTGAATTTGTCTGTCCGTAAGGGCGAGTTTGTAACAATACTGGGACCGTCCGGCTGCGGAAAGACAACACTGTTGCGCCTCATTGCAGGCTTTCAGACAGCCTCGGAAGGAGTGATAACCATTGCCGGAAAGGACATCACGCAGACACCGCCGCACAAGCGTCCGGTAAACACCGTGTTCCAGAAGTACGCCCTCTTCCCCCACCTCAACGTGTTCAACAACATTGCCTTCGGGCTGAAGCTGAAGAAGCTGCCCGGTGCCACCATCGAGAAGAAGGTGAAGCAAGCCCTGCGCATGGTGGGCATGACGGACTATGAGGACCGCGACGTGGATTCCCTCTCCGGCGGGCAGCAACAGCGCGTAGCCATTGCCCGAGCCATCGTCAACGAACCCGAAGTGCTGCTACTGGACGAACCCCTTGCCGCCCTGGACCTAAAAATGCGCAAGGACATGCAGATGGAGCTAAAGGAGATGCACCAGAAGCTGGGCATCACCTTCGTATATGTGACCCACGACCAGGAAGAGGCACTGACCTTGAGCGATACCATCGTCGTGATGAGCGAAGGACGCATCCAGCAAATAGGCGTGCCGACGGACATCTACAACGAACCCATCAACTCCTTCGTAGCAGACTTCATTGGTGAAAGCAACATCTTGAACGGAGTTATGATAAAGGATAAAGCCGTCACCTTCTGCGGACACGAATTTGAATGCGTGGACACGGGATTTGGCGAGCAGATGCAGGTAGACGTAGTGATTCGCCCCGAAGACATCTACATCTTCGACGTATCCGACGCCGCACAGCTGACGGGCACCGTAACCAGCTGCATCTTCAAGGGTGTGCACTACGAAATGCTGGTGCAGACGCGCGAAGGCTACGAGCTGATGGTGCAGGACTACCATGCCTTCGAGGCAGGACGCGAAGTCGGTCTGCTGGTGAAGCCCTTCGACATCCATGTGATGAAGAAGGAACGCACCTGCAACACCTTCGAAGGAAAGCTGGTGGACGAGACACATGTAGAGTTCCTAGGCTGCAACTTCGAGTGCCTGCCCGTGCAAGGCATCGAACCGGGCAGTAGCGTACAAGTGGAAGTGGACTTCCAGTACGTCATCCTCGAGGACAACGAAGAGGACGGCCGACTGACGGGTGAAGTGAAATTCATACTCTACAAAGGAAACCATTACCACCTGACCGTGTTTACGGACTGGGACGAAGATATCTTTGTCGACACCAACGACGTGTGGGACGACGGCGACCGTGTAGGTATCACCATCGCCCCTCAAAATATACGGATTGTTCAATCTCTTAATAAGGAAGGAAGTGCTCAATAAGTTATCCCATTTCTTTATGCGCCGGCGCAACTGGACGGTACCCTACGCGCTGTTTCTGCTTGTATTTGTCATAGTACCGCTACTGCTCATCGTGCTCTACGCCTTTACGGACGACGGAGGAGCGTTTACGCTGGCCAACTTCCGCAAGTTCATGATGCACCCCGAAGCGATGAACACGTTTGTCTACTCCATCGGAATAGCCGTTATCACCACGCTGGTCTGCCTGCTGCTGGGCTATCCGGCAGCGTATATCCTGAGCCAGAAGCAATTCAACACCTCACGCACCATGGTGGTGCTGTTCATCCTCCCCATGTGGGTGAATATCTTGATACGTACGCTTGCCACAGTGGCGCTGTTCGACTTCCTGAACCTGCCGCTAGGCGAAGGTGCCCTTGTGTTCGGTATGGTCTACAACTTCCTGCCGTTCATGATATACCCCATTTACAACACCCTTCAGAAGATGGACCACAATCTGATTGAGGCTGCGCAGGACTTGGGAGCCTCTCCTACCCGCGTATTCGGCAAGGTGATTCTGCCGCTCTCCATGCCGGGAGTGATGAGCGGCATAGTGATGGTGTTTATGCCTACGGTTTCTACCTTTGCCATTGCCGAGTTGCTGACAATGAACAACATCAAACTGTTCGGCACCACGGTGCAAGAGAATATTTACAACGGAATGTGGAACTACGGTGCCGCCCTCTCGCTCATCATGCTGCTGCTGATAGGCATCACCATCCTCTTTACCAACGAGGAGGACGGGGCATCGAATGAAAGCGGAGGTGTGATATGATGACACGAATCTTAACCCGCGGCTACTTGTGGCTGCTGCTGGCGTTGCTCTACTCGCCCATCTTAATTATTATGATATTCTCCTTCACGGAGGCAAAGGTGCTGGGCAACTGGACGGGATTCTCCACCAAGCTGTACAGCTCCTTGTTTACGGGCGGGATGCACCACTCGCTGATAAATGCCATCTGGAACACATTCGCCATTGCCCTGCTTGCCGCCACCGCCAGTACGGCGCTGGGCAGCATTGCAGCCATCGGCATCTTCAATCTGCGCTCGCGCACACGGCAGGTAATGAACTTCGCCAATGCCATCCCGATGATGAATGCAGACATTATCACCGGTGTGTCGCTGTTCCTGCTGTTCGTCAGCTTCGGCATATCGCAAGGATTCACCACAGTGGTACTGGCACACATCACTTTCTGCACGCCCTACGTGGTGCTCAGCGTAATGCCCCGGCTCAAAAAGATGAACCAGAATGTCTACGAGGCGGCACTCGACCTGGGCGCCACACCGTTCCAAGCACTGCGCAAGGTTATTCTTCCGGAGATATTTCCGGGTATGATAAGCGGATTCATCCTTGCTTTCACGCTCTCCATCGACGACTTTGCCGTGACCATCTTCACCATCGGCAACCAGGGGCTGGAAACGCTCTCCACCTACATCTACGCCGATGCGCGCAAAGGTGGACTGACGCCGGAACTGCGGCCACTCTCCACCATCATCTTCGTGACAGTGCTGGTGCTGCTGATTGTAATCAACAAGCGGGCCGAACGGACGAAAAACGATTGATGTGAGTGATGAGTTATAAGTTATCAATTGTCAAGAACAAGATGATGAAAAGGATAATAAACATACTGATTCTACTGTGCTGTATCGCATCCCTCTCTTCTTGTGGAAACTCCACAGAAGAGCGCAGCCGTGTACTGAAGATATACAACTGGGCGGACTACATCGATGAAGATGTGCTTGCCGAATTTCCCGACTGGTACAAGCAGCAGACGGGCGAAGACCTCCGTATCATCTACCAGGTGTTCGATATCAACGAAATCATGCTCACCAAAATTGAGCGCGGGCACGAGGACTTCGACGTCGTATGCCCCTCGGAGTACATCATCGAACGTATGCTTCGCAAAGACCTCCTGCTACCCATCGACCGCAACTTCGGCCACACGCCGGACTACATCCCCAACGTGTCGCCCTACATTCGCCACGAGCTGAACAAGACCTCGCAACCGGAACGCCAGACCGAGGACTATGCCGTACCCTACATGTGGGGCACCGCTGGCATCCTCTTCAACAAAAAGTTTATTACCGCCGAAGAGGCCGGCACATGGGACATCCTCTGGGACTCCAAAAACCGAGGCAAAATACTGATGAAGGACAGCTACCGCGATGCCTACGGTACCGCCATCATCTACGCCCACGCCCGGGAGCTGGCCGACAGCACCGTCACCGTAGAGCAACTGATGAACGACAACTCCCCGCAGGCCATCGCTCTGGCCGAGCAACGCCTCAAGGAGATGAAACCCAACATCGCCGGCTGGGAAGCCGACTTCGGCAAGGAAATGATGACCAAGAACAAGGCGTGGATTAACTTCACCTGGAGCGGCGATGCCGTCTGGGCCATCGAGGAGGCCGATGCCGTGGGTGTGGAACTGGACTACACCGTCCCCCGCGAAGGTAGCAACATCTGGTACGACGGCTGGGTAATCCCCCGCTACGCCCGCAACGTGAAGGCGGCAAGCTATTTCATCAACTACCTCTGCCAGCCTTCCGTGGCACTGCGCAACATGGATGCCATAGGCTACGTCAGCGCCGTAGCCACACCGGAAATCATGGAGGCCAAGACCGATACCACGCTCGACGTGCACTCCGACCTCAGCTACTTCTTCGGCCCCCTGCCCGGAGCCGACAGCCTGCAGATAGACCCGGTCCAGTACCCTGACCGCTGTGTAGTGGAACGCTGCGCCATGATACGCGACTTCGGCGACCGCACGGAACTGGTGCTCGAGATGTGGAGCCGCGTGAAAGGTGACAATCTCAACACAGGCATCGTGCTGCTCATCTTCGCCGTTTTCGGTCTGCTCTTCATCTGGCTGGTATATGCCAAGATACGAAAGTACAAGCAGAAACGCCGCCACCGTCTCCGCAGAAAGCGGAAAAGGGGATGAACAACACATTGTTTACCTAAAAACCCGTCAACGTGCAAGGAACAAAGAATCTGACACAAGGCCCCATCAACCGCCAGCTTTTCACGCTGGCAATGCCCATCATGGCCACCTCGTTCATCCAGATGGCCTACAGCCTGACGGACATGGCATGGGTAGGGCGTCTGGGCAGTGAGTCCGTGGCTGCAGTAGGTGCGGTAGGCATACTGACGTGGATGTCCGGCTCCATCGCCTTGCTCAATAAAGTGGGCGCCGAAGTCAGCGTAGGCCAGTCCATCGGTGCACGCAGCGAAGAGGATGCACGCAGCTTTGCTTCGCACAACATTACGATTGCCCTGCTCATCTCCGTCTGCTGGGGAGGTCTGCTCTTCCTTTTCGCCCGCCCCATTCTGAACATCTTCGAGCTGAAACAGCATATCACGGACGCCGCCGTGACTTATCTGCGCATCGTGTCGACGGGACTGCCGTTTGTCTTTCTCTCCGCTGCCTTCACGGGCATCTACAACGCGGCAGGACGAAGCAAGATTCCGTTCTACATCAGCGGAACGGGACTGATTATGAATATCCTCCTCGACCCTCTGTTCATCTTCGGCTTCGGTTGGGGAACAGTGGGCGCGGCACTTGCCACATGGCTTTCCGAAGCTACAGTATTCGGCATCTTCGTCTACAAGCTCCGGGAGAAAAGCGCCGTGCTCGGAGGTTTCTCCTTTATCGTTCCGTTGAAAAAGAAGTACACCCGGCGCATCTTCAAGCTCGGGCTGCCCGTGGCTACGCTGAACACGCTATTTGCCTTCGTCAATATGTTCCTCTCGCGCACCGCCTCGGAGCAGGGAGGACACATCGGACTGATGGCATTCACCACCGGTGGACAAATCGAGGCCATTACCTGGAATACTTCGCAAGGATTCTCCACGGGGCTGAGTACGTTCATCGCCCAGAACTATGCCGCGGGGCAGAAGTCGCGCGTGAAGCAAGCATGGCGCACCACCATGTGGATGACGGGCGTATTCGGAAGCCTCTGCTCACTACTGTTCATCTTCTTCGGCAGCGAGGTGTTCTCTATCTTCGTACCCGAGGCCGAAGCCTACCGTGTGGGCGGAGATTTCCTCCGCATCGACGGCTATTCGCAAATGTTCATGATGATGGAAATTACCATGCAGGGCGTGTTCTACGGACTGGGACGGACAGTGCCGCCTGCCATTGTCAGCATCGGATGCAATTACATGCGTATTCCGGTGGCGTTATTGCTGGTGCACATGGGTATGGGAGTGGATGCCATCTGGTGGGCAGTAAGTGGAACGACCGTTGCCAAAGGTCTTATACTGACAGCCTGGTTCGTCCTCATCAAAAGGAAAATTCTCTAAAAAAGGACAGAACTGGCGAACTTTAGAAAGAAGAATATGGTTATTATATACATAAATTTGCAACATTAAAGATAAAGTCAACTTTTAAAGAAAAAGAGTTATGAAGAAGATGAAATTTACAGTATTACTTTTGTGCGGCGCATTGCTGCTGGGCAGTTGCGGCACAATGAACAACAAGGCCAAAGGTGGAATAATCGGCGGTGGCTCCGGTGCAGCAGCAGGTGCCATTATCGGCGGACTGATAGGTAAAGGCAAGGGGGCAGCCATTGGAGCTGCGGTAGGTGCTGCAGTAGGTACGGGTGCCGGCGTTGCCATCGGACACAAGATGGACAAGAAGGCTGCCGAAGCTGCCAAGATTGAAGGCGCCCAAGTGGAGCAGGTGACGGATGCAAACGGCTTGCCGGCTGTCAAAGTATCCTTTGCGGCAGGTATTCTTTTCGGCTTCAACTCCGCAGCACTGAGCAACGAGGCAAAGGCTTCCCTGCGCGAACTCGCACAGATTCTGAAGGAAGACCCGACAACCGATATCGCCATCATCGGCCATACCGACAAAGTGGGTACTTACGAAGCCAACATGAAAGTTTCCAAGAACCGCGCCTATGCCGTAGAGAACTATTTGCAGGATTGCGGCGTATCTCCGGCCCAGTTCAAGAAAGTGGAAGGCGTGGGATACAACGAATACGACGAAAGTCTGTCTGCCGACCAGAACCGACGCGTAGAGGTATATATGTATGCCAGCGAACAGATGATTAAGAATGCGGAGGCGAATAATTAATGTGCTAATGTGATTAATGTGCCAATTAGCACATTGGCACATTGATCACATTGGCATATTAGCACATTAATCACACTGGCACTCTCTCCATGAAACTCCCGAAGCCTTTGCGGTTCCTCCGCAACATCATATTATTCTTCTTTATTTCCACTATCCTAGCGGTAGTGGCTTATCGTTTTGTACCCGTCTACATCACGCCACTGATGGTTATTCGCAGCGTGCAACAGGTCTTTAAGGGTGAAAGTCCATGCTGGCACCACACTTGGGTATCTTCCGACAAGATATCCCCTCACCTGCCTATGGCCGTCATTGCCTCGGAAGACAACCGGTTTGCCACACACAACGGATTCGATTTCATCGAGATACAAAAAGCGATAAAGGAGAATGAAACAAGAAAACGGAAACGGGGCGCAAGCACCATCAGCCAGCAGACGGCAAAGAATGTATTCCTATGGCCCCAGTCTTCCTGGGTACGTAAAGGACTGGAAGTCTACTTCACCGTACTAATAGAGTTCTTCTGGTCCAAAGAACGTATCATGGAGGTCTATCTCAACTCCATCGAAATGGGGAAAGGCATCTATGGTGCACAAGCTGCCGCCAAATACAAGTTCAAGACCACCGCCGCCAAGCTCTCTGCCGGACAGTGCGCACTAATAGCGGCAACATTGCCCAACCCCATACGCTTCGACTCAGCACACCCCTCCCCTTACATAAAGAAAAGGCAAGGACAGATTCTACGATTGATGAAACTGGTACCCAAATTCCAGCTAAATGAGAAGCGGACAAAAGAATAAGAAGAGGATGTATCAAAACAGTTAATAGCACACAGATGACACATCCTCCTTTAATTTTTAATTCTTAATTTTTAATTAATACGCGTGTCCTCCCTCTTCCATCTCCTTCGCATCAATCTTGCGATTGTCGATGCTGCGCCAAGCGTAGAAGATGTAGGCAAGAACGAAAGGAACAAGGATAGAGACATAAGCCATAACCTTCAGTGTGAACTGGCTCGAGCAACTGTTTGCCAACGTGAGTGAGCTTTGCAGGTCGTGGGTAGAAGGATAATAGGCCGTATTGTTATAGCCTGCCACAAGCAGCAGTGCCAATACCGTAAGCACCGTCCCTGCACCGGCAAACCAGATACCCTTGTCGAATGCCGGCTTCCACAGCGTGCGGATAATGCCCCAGAGCACAGCCACCACACCAACCAGGAATACAAGCAGCACTACCGGCATCTGCAGGAAGTTCGTCAGATACTTGTAGGGCTCCATGAACACCTCTCCCGTTTCCGGGCGTACAGCATAGCCGTCGGCAAGCAGCGTGCGGATGACGAAGGCCAGGAAGAATACCAGGAACAACGCCGTATTTCCCCAGAGTGCCCGGCGGCAGCGTTTCACCAAATCATCCTCATTGATATTATTAATAAAATAAAGCGCTCCCAAGATACGTGCCAGAAAGAACACAGCCAGCCCCAGCACCACATTCCACGGATTAAGCAGCGCATCCAACCCATGCCAGCCGTTAGCCCATTGGCTGATAACCGGCATTGCCGCATCTGCGATATTCCCTTTATTGATATAGAAGTTAGACCCCGTGAAGAACGTAGCAACCGCCCCACCCAGCAATACCGGACCTACTACTCCGTTTATCACCAGGAATGTGCGATACGTTGTCTTGCCCAGCAGATTTCCCGCCTTGGACTGAAACTCGTAGCTGACAGCCTGCAACACAAAGCTGAACAGAATAATCATCCACAGCCAATAGGCTCCTCCGAAACTCGTACTATAGAACAACGGAAACGAAGCAAAGAACGCGCCTCCAAACGTGACGAGCGTTGTAAACGTGAACTCCCACTTCCGTCCCGTAGAATTAATCATCATCTTCTTCTGCTCCTCCGTCTTCCCCAGACAGAACAGAAGCGAATTACCTCCCTGCACGAACAGCAGGAATACCAGCAGTGCTCCCAGCAAGGAGACTACAAACCACCAATAGTGTTGAAGAAATATATAAGCATTCATTGTGAGTTATGAGTTATAAGTTATGAGTTATGTGACGGTGTGTGCGTTTCGGTTTCCGGACCTTTGCGAATGGCCTTCAGCATAATTCCCACCTCAGCAATCAGCATGACAGTGAAAAGTACCAGGAAGATAAAGAACGTGGTCTGCACGGAGCCTACATCCAGCTTAGAGATGGCGGCACTCGTGGGCAGCATATCTTGGATGGCCCACGGCTGGCGACCACACTCGGCAACCACCCATCCGGCTTGTCCAGCCAGATAGCCCAGCGGAATGGTGAGCATAGCCACCCAATGCATCCATGACATCCGCGACAAGTCTTTCTTATAGGCCAGGAACAGCACCACAATAAAGAAGAGGATGAAGTATCCACCCAACATCACCATCACACGGAACATGTAGAACGTAAGGGGCACATTGGGCACCAGCTCGTTCACGTCCTTGATATAACCGTAACCGAAATAGGCTACATTATCTTTCAACACTTTGGCAGCCACCTCTGCATCCGCCTCATTGCCCGCAGCCTTGGCTGCACGATAGGCGGCAAACGCACCGATGGCCGTTTTTCCTTTTTCTATTTTCTCTTCTGCCGAAAGCGCTACGGTACCGTCCCTCAACGGATATCCGCCTTTCAGCAGGTCATTGATGCCGGGAACAAAAGCATCCATCTTGCGCTCGGCAAGCAGCGACAGCATCTTCGGAATTTCCACACGGAAAAGGAATGGGTCTACTCCGTCCTGCGGTGTCTGCTTGGCAGGATTCAGCAGCCCGAACGCTACCAATCCGGCACCTTGCCGCCCTTCATAATAGCCTTCCATAGCAGCCAGCTTCATCGGCTGCTTTTGCGCCACCTGATAGCCCGAGCCATCACCCGTCCAGGCAGAGAGCACAGCGGCACACAGACCTACCCATGCGGCAATCTTTACACTTGCCAGCGCAAATTTCTTCTCGCGCTTCTTCCACAGATACCAGCAGCTTACGCCTACTACAAACACGGCAGCCAGCACCCAGCCGGACAGCACGCTATGGAAGAACTTATTGACAGCCATCGGCGAAGTTGCCACAGCCCAGAAGTCCACCATCTCGTTGCGTGCCGTATCGGGATTGAACTCCATACCTACGGGATTCTGCATCCACGCATTGGCAACCAGAATCCACCAGGCAGAAATCGTGGCGCCCAACCCCGTGAGCCAAGTAGATGCCAGGTGGAAACGCTTGCTCACCTTATCCCAGCCGAAGAACATGACGGCGATAAACGTTGCTTCCATAAAGAAAGCCAAAATACCCTCGATGGCAAGCGGCGCACCGAAGATGTCGCCCACAAACCAACTGTAATTACTCCAATTCGTACCGAATTCAAATTCCAGAATAATACCGGTTGCTACACCAATAGCAAAGTTGATACCGAAAATCTTCATCCAGAATTTGGCAGTACGTTTCCAAAATTCGTCACCCGTACGGTAGTACGCTGTCTCCATGATGCCCATAATTACCGCCAGTCCAAGTGTCAGCGGCACAAAAATCCAGTGATAGATGGCGGTCAAGGCAAATTGGGCTCTCGACCAGTCAATCAGGGAAGTGTCAATGTGTCCAAGCATAAGAATCAAGTTATGAGTTATGAGTTATAAGTTATGAGTTATTAAGTTTTTAAGTTATCGGGTAAGAACAGAGAGACACGGAGAATTTATAAGGGCAAGGAAATAAACTCTGTGTCTCCGTGTTTAGTCGCCCAGACTCCGATGGATAAGCTCATTACTGACATAGCCTTCCTTGTCATCGCCCACCACGGGGGTATTCAGAAACCGTGGGAAGAAGAAAAGGCGGAGAATGAAGAACATGATGAATAACTTCACAAGAATGATAAGCCACAAAGTACGCCCTAACGTCATACTTCGAAAACCTTCCAAATAAAAACGCCAAATGTTTACCGCAGTCTGTTTCATGCCGATAAAATTATAATGATTACAAATATAAAATACTTTTATATAAAGAACAAATAAAAAGGTGAAAAGTTGAACAGAAAAAAGACTTCTCCCATTCATCGGTACAAAAAAGATTTTAGGCGAGGAAAATTTCCCCAACGTCTATCACTTTTGCAATCCTTTCTCCACCCTACTACATTTGCAAATGTAAAACCATAGAATAACGAAGATATGACGAACGTAAAAAGATTGACAGTGATAGCGCTATGTATGGCAAGCTGTATGGGAGTGGCCGCCCAAAACGGCACTTCCACGCAGATACCCGGCAGTTCCGAGCAGCCAGCCGACAGCCTGCCCGCCCAATGGGACTTGCAAGCGTGCATCGACTATGCCTTGCAGCAAAACATCACCATCCGCAAGAACCGCCTCAGTGCGGAAAGTGCCCAGGTAGATGTAAAGACCGCCCGAGCCGCTCTCTTCCCCAGCCTTTCGGCCAGTGTGAGCCAGCGTGTCGTGAATCGCCCGAAGAGCGAGACAAACACCATCATCGACGGCGACAACATCACCAGCAGCCAGAGCAAGACTTCCTATAACGGCAGCTACGGCATCGATGCCAACTGGACCCTCTACAACGGCGGGAAACGCCTCAACACCATCAAACAACAGCAACTGAACAACCGCATTGCCGAACTTAGCGTAGCACAGAGCGAGAACAGCATCGAAGAAAGTATCGCACAAACCTACGTACAGATACTCTACGCCGCCGAAGCCGTGAAAGTGAACGAATCGACCCTGGAAGTGAGCCAGGCCGAATGCGAACGCGCCCGCCAACTTCTCGAAGCAGGAAGCATAGCCAAAAGCGACCTGGCACAACTGGAAGCGCAAGTGAGTACCGACAAGTACCAGCTGGTGACAGCACAAGCCACCCTGCAAGACTACAAACTACAACTGAAACAACTCCTGGAACTGGACGGCGAATCCGAGATGAACCTCTACATCCCCACACTCGGCACGGAAAACGTACTGGCACCCCTGCCCACCAAAACGGACGTTTACCGTTCTGCCCTCGTGCTCCGTCCGGAAATAGAAGCCGGCAAACTGAATATACAGACATCCGACCTCGACATCAAAATTGCCCGCGCTGGCTATCTGCCTACGCTGAGCCTCAGCGCCGGCATCGGAACCAGCCATGCCAACGGCAATGACTTCACCTTCAGCGAGCAAGTCAAACAGAACTGGAACAACTCGCTGGGCTTCACCGTAAGCGTGCCTATCTTCAGCAACCGGCAGACCAAGAGTGCCGTAGAGAAAGCCAAGATTCAGAAGCAGACCAGCGAACTGGACCTGCTGGACGACCAAAAAACGCTGTACAAGACCATCGAAACCCTCTGGCTCGATGCCAACAGCGCCCAGCAGCGCTACGCCGCCGCCACAGAGAAACTGAAAAGTACGCAGACCAGCTATGAACTGATTCAAGAGCAGTTCAACCTGGGCATGAAGAATACCGTAGAACTGCTGACTGAGAAAAGCAATCTGCTCAGCGCACAGCAGGAGACACTGCAAGCCAAATACATGGCCATACTGAATATGCAGCTACTGAAGTTTTATCAAGGAGAAAAAATCGAATTATAATACCTTATATATATATGAACAAAAAAAGAATCATCCTCATTGCCGTAGCTGCCGTAATCATAGTGGGCGGCGGCGTATGGCTCTTCGGTGGTGCCAAGGCCAAGCACAAGGTGACCTACGCCACAGCAACCATCCATAAAGGCGAGATTTCCGAATCCGTAACCGCCACGGGGACCATCGAACCGGTGACGGAAGTGGAAGTGGGTACCCAGGTGAGCGGTATCATCGACAAGATTCATGTAGACTACAATTCCGTAGTAACCAAAGGCCAACTCATTGCCGAGATGGACCGCGTGACACTGCAAAGCGAACTCGCTTCGCAACGCGCCGCCTACAACGGTGCAAAGGCCGAATACGAGTACCAGAAAAAACTCTACGAGCGCAACAAGACGCTGAACGAAAAGCAGCTCATCGCCGCCACGGACTATGAGCAGTCCGTCTATAACTACGAGAAGGCCAAGAGCAACTACGAAAGCAGCCAGGCATCACTGGCAAAGGCTGAACGCAACCTCTCCTACGCCACCATCACCTCTCCCATCGACGGTGTGGTCATCAGCCGCGACGTGGAAGCAGGACAGACCGTGGCTTCCGGCTTCGAGACACCGACACTGTTCACCATCGCTGCCGACCTGACGCAGATGCAGGTTGTGGCCGACGTGGACGAAGCGGACATAGGCGGTGTGGAAGAGGGACAGCGCGCCACGTTTACCGTAGACGCCTACCCGAATGACGTGTTCGAAGGAGTGGTCACACAAATTCGTCTGGGAGATGCCAGCTCAAGTAGCACGTCGAGCACCAGCACCAGCACGGTTGTGACCTACGAAGTAGTCATCTCCGCCCACAACCCGGACCTGAAACTGAAACCACGCCTGACAGCCAACGTCACCATCTTCACCCTCGACCGCAAAGACGTACTGTGCGCTCCTGCCCGTGCCCTGCGCTTCAACCCCGAAAAACCGCTTATCGGCGACAATGATATCGTGAAGGATTGCGAAGGGGAACATAAACTCTGGACCCGCGAAGGCAACACCTTTACCGCCCATCCGGTGAAGATAGGTATCTCCAACGGAGTCAACACGGAAATTATCAGCGGCATTAACGAAGGTACCGTAGTGGTGACCGAAGCCACCATCGGCAGCATGCCCGGTAGCGGCGCTCCGGCCATGAGCCAGGAAGCTCCCGGCGGCGAGAAGAGTCCGTTCATGCCTGGCCCTCCGGGAAGTAAGAAGAAGAGCGGAAAATAATACAAAAAAAGAATTATGAATAAAGCAGTCATTGAACTTCAAAATATCAAACGCAACTTCCAGGTGGGGGACGAAACCGTGCATGCCCTGCGCGGCGTCTCGTTCACCATCCGTGAAGGCGAGTTTGTCACCATCATGGGTACATCGGGCTCCGGAAAGTCGACTTTGCTGAATACCCTCGGCTGCCTGGACACGCCCACCAGCGGCGAATACCTGCTGGACGGTATCTCCGTACGCACCATGAGCAAGCCTCAACGCGCCGTACTACGCAACCGTAAAATCGGCTTCGTATTCCAGAGTTACAACCTGCTGCCCAAAACCACTGCCGTGGAAAATGTGGAGCTACCGCTGATGTATAACTCCTCCGTCTCGGCTTCCGAAAGGCGGAGACGTGCCATCGAAGCCCTGCAAGCCGTGGGGCTGGGCGACCGACTGGAACATAAGTCCAATCAGATGTCCGGCGGTCAGATGCAACGCGTAGCCATCGCCCGCGCCTTGGTGAACAATCCCGCCGTTATCCTGGCAGACGAAGCTACGGGTAACCTGGACACCCGTACTTCTTTCGAGATTCTGGTACTGTTCCAAAAGCTGCATGCCGAAGGACGCACCATCATCTTCGTCACCCACAACCCCGAAATAGCCCAGTACAGCAGCCGCAACATCGTGCTGCGCGACGGACAAATCAAGGACGACACCGTCAACACCCAAATCCAGAATGCAGCCGAAGCCCTGGCAGCATTGCCTAAACAAGAGGAGGAGGAATGAGGGATAAGGGATTAAGGATTAGGGATTAATTTTAAACTTTCCATTAAAACGATATGAACGGAACAAACCTTTTCAAAATAGCCTTGCGAGCCTTGAACAACAACAAGCTGCGCGCATTCCTCACCATGCTGGGCATCATCATCGGCGTGGCGTCCGTCATCACGATGCTTGCCATCGGACAAGGTTCGAAGAAAAGCATCCAGGCGCAAATCTCCGAGATGGGCTCCAACATGATTATGATTCACCCCGGTGCCGACATGCGCGGCGGTGTCCGCCAAGACCCCAGCGCCATGCAGACCTTGAAGCTGACCGACTACGAAGCCCTGCGAAACGAAACCAACTTTCTGGCTGCCGTCAGCCCCAATGTCTCCTCCAGCGGGCAGCTCATCGCGGGCAACAACAACTACCCCTCCTCCGTGAGCGGCGTGGGCACGGACTATCTCGAAATCCGGCAGCTCAGCGTGGAGAACGGCGAGATGTTTACCGAAGCCGACATACAGACCTCTGCCAAGGTGTGCGTCATCGGAAAGACCATCCAAGACAACCTCTTTCCCGGAGGAGAGGACCCTGTGGGACGTATCATCCGCTTCAACCAAGTGCCCTTCCGCGTGGTGGGCGTGCTGAAGTCCAAAGGCTACAACTCCATGGGCATGGACCAGGACGACGTAGTGCTTGCCCCTTACAGCACCGTGATGAAACGCCTGCTGGCACAGACCTACCTTAGCGGCATCTTCGCCTCCGCCCTCACCGAGGACATGACGGACAATGCCACCGACGAAATCACCGAGATACTGCGCCGCAACCACAAGCTGAAGGAGAGTGACGACGACGACTTCACCATTCGCAGCCAGCAGGAACTCAGCACCATGCTGAACTCCACCACCGACCTGATGACCACGCTGCTTGCCTGCATAGCCGGCATTTCGCTCGTAGTGGGCGGCATCGGCATTATGAACATCATGTACGTATCGGTGACGGAACGCACGCGCGAAATCGGCCTGCGCATGAGTGTAGGCGCCCGCGGTGTCGACATCTTGAGCCAGTTCCTCATCGAAGCTATCCTCATCAGCATCACCGGAGGCATCATCGGCGTCATCATCGGATGCGGAGCCAGCTGGATAGTGAAGAGCGTTGCCCACTGGCCCATCTTCATCCAGCCGTGGAGTGTATTCCTCTCCTTCGCCGTATGTACCGTCACCGGAGTGTTCTTCGGTTGGTATCCCGCCAAGAAGGCTGCGGACCTCGACCCGATAGAGGCCATACGCTACGAATAACCTTTTCTCCCTTGCCGGAAGTTAGCCAAATAGTTCTTAAGTATTAGGAAAAAAGTTTCCGGCAATAGGGAAAAAAGTTATGCGAAACCAAGGATAATCTCTATCCCAAGCCTTGGGATAGACATCCGCAAGCTTGGGATACATATCCGCAACCTGGAAACGCTTATCCGCAACCTGCGAACAGAGATTTGCTTCGCAGGCGGCGGATATTTCCAATATCCACCTAAAATCCGTATCTTTGTATCATGATGAAACAACAGCTCCCTAACCCACGCCGCCGCGGCATCGAAACCCTGATACACATCATTGTCTGGGGTATCGTCATCGGTTTCCCCTTTCTGATGATGACACGCAGCGGCTTCAATATCAGCCTTGCGGACTATCTGCGCCACGGTAGCAGCAGTACCCTCTCATTCTTCCTTGTATTCTACATCAACTACTGCCTCCTCATTCCCCGCTACTTGTTCGAGGGACGCATCCGGCAGTATCTCCTGCTGAACACACTGCTCATCATCTGCATTACCACCGGCGCCCACCTTTGGCAAGAATACACATTCCAAAACCATATGCGCGGCGATGATGACGGTCAGCACATGGGGCCTCCCAAATGGATATTCATCTTGCGCGACGTCTCGACCATGATTCTCACCGCCGGCCTCAGCGCTGCCATCAAGCTGAGCCGCCGCTGGGCGCAGATGGACGCCGCCCGCCGCGAAGCCGAGAAAAGCCGCACGGAAGCCGAGTTGAAGAACCTGCGCAACCAGCTCAACCCGCACTTCCTGCTCAATACGCTGAACAACATCTACGCCCTCATCGCCTTCGATGCCGACAAGGCACAGACTGCCGTGCAGGAACTGAGCCGACTGCTGCGCCATGTGCTGTATGACAATCAGCAGAACTTCGTCACCCTGGACAAGGAGATGGACTTCATCCGCAACTACATCGAACTGATGCGCATCCGTCTCTCCGCCAACGTCCGTGTGGAAACAAAGATAGACGTCCGACCGGACAGCCGTACCGAAATAGCTCCGCTCATCTTTATTTCCCTCATAGAGAATGCCTTCAAGCATGGCATCTCCCCCACCGAGCCCAGCTTTATCCGTATCCACTTCAGTGAAAGCCCCGGAGAGATACGTTGCGAAATAACCAATAGCTATCATCCCAAAAGCGTGGCAGACAAGAGTGGAAGCGGCATCGGGCTGGAACAAGTGCGCAAGCGTCTGGAGCTGACCTATCCCGGCCATTACGACTGGCAGCAAGGAGTGAGTGAGGACATGAAAGAGTATAAATCTATTTTAATTATAAAGATATGAATCTGAAGTGCGCCATTGTAGACGACGAGCCCCTCGCCCTGGGGTTGCTGGAAAGCTACGTCAACAAGACCCCGTTTCTGGAGTTGGTCGGTAAATACTCCAGTGCCGTGCAAGCCATCAAGGAGTTGCCCGAGAAGCACATCGACCTGCTTTTCCTCGACATCCAGATGCCCGAACTGAACGGACTGGAATTTTCGAAGATGGTCGATTCCGGCACCCGCATTGTCTTTACCACCGCCTTCGACCAGTATGCCATAGACGGCTACAAAGTCAATGCGCTGGACTACCTGCTGAAACCCATCTCCTACGTCGACTTTCTGCAGGCTGCCAACAAGGCTGTGCAATGGTTTGAATTGCTGCAACAGCCCAAGGAAGAGATTCAGAGCATCTTCGTAAAGAGCGAGTATAAGCTGGTGCAAATCGAACTGAGTAAAATTCTGTACATAGAGGGGCTGAAAGACTATCTCAAAATCTACGAGGAGGATTCTCCCAAGCCTATCTTGTCTCTCATGAGCATGAAGGCAATGGAGGAACTTCTGCCTGCTTCGCGTTTCATGCGCGTCCACCGTTCCTACATTGTTCAGAAGAATAAAATACGTATTATAGACCGTGGCCGCATCGTGTTCGGAAAGAATTACATCCCGATAAGCGACAGCTATAAACTGGCTTTTCAAGAATTTTTAGACCAAAGAAGCTAAAAAAATCGACCAATCCGTCGATAAAATCGGAAAAACCGTCGATTTATTATAGAATCCTTTTGCATATTAAAATATGTTTTTTTATCTTTGCACCGAACAGATAGGAGTTGTGAAACTCCCCCAATAGAATAGTTTAGTTAAGTCTAGT